>TARA_R110001599_G_scaffold56878_3_pt1 | contig 56308 bp, 44 predicted proteins | sample TARA_R110001599 | Tara Oceans TARA_R110001599 (sample SAMEA4398360) | marine metagenome | biome: Polar Biome; feature: [MES] marine water layer (ENVO:01000295) within the mesopelagic zone...; material: water (ENVO:00002006), including particulate matter (ENVO:01000060) such as...... | reverse complement strand
CATAATAAATCCCAAAACAAGACGTCTAGATGGTTGACATATAGACGTCTATACGGCAAATTGAGCCCATGAACGTAGATTCAAATATAATAACAAGCACCACCGGCATGATTATGATTATTACCTCTTTGAGGTGATTGCTGGCTTGTGCATATAAAACAGACATAAAGCCCGCAAATATAGCGGGCTTTTTTGTTATTTAGCGCAGCAAAAAGTTAATTATTGGTTATTCCGTTGCGTCAACGAACGTGGTGTGAATAGTCATCAGAGGAGCGAATAAATGAAGGTGTTGAAGTTTGGCGGTTCGTCATTAGCCGATGCAGAGCGTTATTTACGGGTAAAAGATATTTGTTTAGATACCCATGCAACTAGCGGCGCAGCCGTTGTGTTATCAGCCCCTAAAGGCGTAACCAACGCGTTATCCCTGTTATGCGACGAAGCAAGTAGTGGTAAAGATTACGGCGAATTATTCGCTAAGCTGAACATGGTACTTTTCGGTATTTTGGATGACTTAAAAGTCACATTGCCTGAGTTTGAAGATGCTGCCTTGGCAAAATATATTCAAAATGTATTGAATGAATTGAATCAGCACCTTGAAGGGTTTGCTTTACTGCGCTGTGCACCTGAGTCTGTGGTGGCTAAAATTTTAAGCATTGGTGAATACCTGAGCGTAAATATTTTCAGTCAAATATTGACCACGCTTGGGACTAAAAACCAAATCATCGACCCAGCGGAATTAATTTTAGCTGAAGGGGATTACCTTGATAGCATCGCTGATGTGGCCGTAAGTAAAGCTCGCTTTAGTGAGGTAGACAGTTCCGGCGACGTGGTGTTGATTATGCCAGGCTTTGTTGCCGTGAATGCGGAAGGCGAAAAAGTGACCCTAGGCCGCAATGGCTCTGATTATTCAGCGGCTATTTTGGCCGCGTGTATTGATGCCGAATGTTGTGAAATATGGACCGATGTGGACGGCGTGTATAACGCAGATCCAAATCAGGTTGATGGTGCTGTATTACTCGACAAGTTGACCTATCAAGAAGCTATGGAGTTGTCTTATTTCGGTGCCAAAGTATTGCACCCTAAGACGATTGGACCGATTGCCCAGCATCATATTCCTTGTTTAATCCGTAATACGTTAAACCCTGCTGCGCCGGGTACGCTTATCAGTAATGAAGCGAGCACTAAGTGGACAAGCGTAAAAGGTATTTCGCACCTTGATGACATGACCATGTTTAACGTGGCAGGCCCTGGTATGAAAGGTATGGTTGGTATGGCGAGCCGAGTGTTTGAGGTCATGTCGAATGCCAATATATCCATAAGCTTGATCACGCAATCTTCTTCTGAATACAGCATCAGTTTTTGTATTCACAGTAAAGATGCGTCTCGGGCACAAGATTTGTTAGAAGACTCCTTTGCTCTTGAGCTGGCGAATAACCTGCTTGATCCAATTGAAGTCCGTCATGACTTAGCGATTGTGACTTTAGTGGGGGATGGTATGCGCCATTCTCAAGGATTAGCCGCTAAGTTCTTTAGCTCCTTAGCCCAGGCTCGGGTGAACAATGTGGCAATTGCCCAGGGTTCTTCTGAGCGTTCAATCTCCACAGTGATCGAAAGCAGTAAGGCGAAAAAGGCGGTGAAAGTCGTTCATCAAAATTTCTTTTCAAATTTGCACGCTATCGACGCATTTTTGGTCGGTTGTGGCACAGTGGGCAAGGAGCTACTTGATCAAATATCCCGTCAACAAGCCATATTGCTTGAGCGCGGCATCAGTTTGAAAATTTACGGCATCGCAAATAGTCGCAAATTATTATTAAAGGCTGGTGGCATTGATTTAAGTGAAGATTGGTCCGCTCAGCTAAACGACAGTGAGCAGTCGCTTTCTGTTGAGCAACTGCAATCATTTGTTATGCGTAACAGTTTGGTGAATCCGGTGGTGATTGATTGTACTAGCAGCTCTATTATTGCTGAGCTGTATGTTGAGCTGATGAACAGTGGTTTCCATGTGGTCACGCCGAATAAAAAAGCCAATACAGCTTCTTACGCTTATTATCAGCAGCTTCGTGAAACCGCACAATCGACTAACCGCCAATTTTTGTATGAAACCACGGTCGGTGCAGGTTTGCCGGTTATTGATAACTTGCAAAAGCTGATTTATGCTGGCGATGAATTACAGCGCTTCGAGGGTATTTTGTCGGGCTCGCTTTCCTTTGTATTTGGTAAACTGGATGAAGGTTTAAGTCTTTCTCAAGCAACTGAAATAGCTAAGAAAAATGGCTTTACTGAACCAGATCCTAGAGATGATCTAAGTGGCACCGATGTGGCTCGTAAACTACTCATCATGGCTCGTGAAGCAGACTTAAAGCTTGAGTTAGACGATATTCAGATTGAGCCGGTACTGCCCTCACACTTTGACTCTAGCGGTAGTATTGACGAGTTTATGAGCAAGCTACCTGAGCTTGATGCACTGTACGCCGATAAGGTCAATGCGGCGAAAGAAGAAGGTAAAGTACTGCGTTATGTGGGCTCTATCAGCAAGGGGAAATGTGTGGTGTCTATTCAGGCCGTGGGCGAAGATCATCCTTTGTATGTCATTAAAGAAGGTGAGAATGCCTTGGCTATCCACAGTAATTATTATCAGCCAATCCCCTATGTGATACGTGGCTATGGAGCAGGTGCTGCGGTTACTGCTGCGGGTGTCTTTGCCGATGTACTGAGAACCATGCCATGGAAGCAAGACGTGTAATGAGCAAACAAAACGACATGCAAAACGTAAATGAAGCGGTGATGCGCGGGAAAGTCCTGCGTGCCTTTGCGCCAGCATCGACGGGTAACGTTAGTCTCGGATTTGATTTATTAGGTGCGGCGTTAAAACCGATAGATGGTACGGTACTTGGGGACGAAGTTGACCTTGAATTGGCCAGTGAATTTAGTCTTGTGGTGAAAGGGGCGTTTGCCCATAAATTACCAGCGGATCACGATACCAATATCGTTACCCGCTGCTATCGTCATTTTATTAAAGTCTTAGGTGACAAAGGCATAGTGTTACCAGCGGTTAAAATGACCTTGCATAAGCATTTGCCTATTGGCAGTGGTTTGGGCTCAAGTGCCGCATCAGTGGTCGCTGCGTTACATGGTTTGAATGAATTTTACGCGCAAGTGTTAGGTGAAGTCCCCTTTAATCAACATCAATTGTTGTTGATTATGGGCGAGTTAGAAGGTCAGATCAGTGGCAGCGTACATTATGATAATGTCGCACCGTGTTATCTTGGTGGTTTAACGCTCATGGCCGAGCAAGCAGATACACTTGCCTTGCAGTTACCGACGTTCAAACATTGGTATTGGGTGGCGTGTTATTCGGGTATTACCGTATCCACAGCCGCAGCGCGGGAAATATTACCGAAGCAAGTATCTATGCCTGATACTTTGAAATTTGGTCGCCAGTTAGCGGTATTTGTTGATGCATTGTATCGCCAAGACGAGAAACTGGCGGTGAGTATGATGACAGATGTGATTGCTGAACCTTATCGCAAGTCATTATTACCGTACTTTGACGAGTCTCGCCAATTTGCTATGCAAAATGGCGCATTGGCATTTGGTATTTCAGGCTCTGGCCCAACGGTCTTCGCCGTGTGCGATAACCTAGAACAAGCGCAGAAAATTAGCCTTTGGCTAAAAGAAAATTACATTCAGAATGACACGGGTTTCAGCCATGTGTGTCAGCTTGACGAACAAGGAGCGGTGGTAAAAAACGCCAACGCTTAGCATAATATTAAAATACGCTTAATTGAATAAGCACAAAAGGTAAGAAACGTGGAACTTGTTAATTTAAAAGACCCTTCAGATAAAGTCACTTTTGCAGAAGCGGTTAAAAAAGGGTTAGGTAAGAACCAAGGGTTATATTTCCCTACAACTCTGCCGACATTTGATGATATTGATAGCATCTTAGACATGCCATTTGTTGCGCGCTCAGTAGAGATCTTAAGTCAGTTGATTGGGGATGAAATTCCTCGTGATCGTCTACAGGGCATTGTTGAACGCGCTTTTGCGTTCGACGCACCACTGGTAAAGGTTACTGACAATGTTTATAGCCTAGAGCTTTTTCATGGCCCGACATTGGCGTTTAAAGACTTCGGTGGTCGCTTTATGGCTCAGTGCTTAACTGAGCTGGCTGCAGGGGAGAAAATTACTATTTTAACCGCGACTTCTGGTGATACTGGCGCCGCGGTTGCCCATGCGTTTCATGGTCTAGAAAATATTAATGTGGTTATCTTGTTCCCTAAAGGCAAAATCAGCCCGTTACAAGAGAAACTCTTTACTACCTTAGGTGACAACATACACACAGTATCAATTGAAGATGACTTTGACGCCTGCCAACAGATGGTGAAAAGTGCGTTTGATGATGCCGAAGTACGCGAAGGTTTACACCTCAACTCAGCTAATTCGATCAACATTAGCCGTTTGGTTGCCCAAGTTTGTTATTACTTTGAAGCGGTTTCACAGCTTAGCAAAGAACAGCGCGAAGACTTAGTTATCTCAGTGCCTAGCGGTAACTTTGGTAACCTAACTGCAGGCATGATTGCCAAAACCATGGGGTTACCTGTTAAACACTTTGTGGCAGCGACGAACCTTAATGATACCGTACCTCGTTATCTAAAAACCGGAGAGTGGGATCCAAAAGACACGGTTGCGACTATGTCGAACGCCATGGATGTCAGTCAGCCAAACAACTGGCCGCGCATTGAAGCGATCATTGAACTAGGCTATTTGCCCCGTGATGTGCTGTCTGGTGATACCGTTGATGAAGACTATACCCAAGTAGCTATGCGTCAATTGGCTCAGTTAGGCTACATCAGTGAGCCCCATGCCGCGATTGCTTATAAAGCCTTGATACGTCATATGGAAGAAGGGCAAACCGGTATTTTTCTGGGCACGGCTCACCCAGCGAAATTCCGTGAAACCGTTGAGAATGTATTAGGGCAACCTATCAGCTTGCCTCAGCCGTTAGTCGATTGTTCGACTAAAGAAAGCTTTGCAGTTGATTTGCCCAGTGATTACGAAGCTTTGAAGCAGCATTTGTTCACGCTGCTAGGTTAAGCTGCTTGCTAGGTTGTATAAATGACGTCTAGGTTAACGTGGCAGAACTTACTTTCTGCAGAAAAGCATAAAGCTTACTACATCGAAATGATGCGGTTTATTCGTGCCCAACGTGACAGTGGCAAAGTCATTTACCCCCTAGAAAGTGACGTATTCAACGCATTTACCTGTACCGAGTTTAATCAGATCAAAGTGGTTATTCTCGGACAAGATCCTTACCACGGGCCGACTCAGGCCCATGGTTTGAGTTTTTCTGTTCAAGACGGGGTGAAACCTCCACCTTCGTTAAAAAACATCTACAAAGCGTTAGCCCATGATTTCCCCAATTTTGTTGTGCCAACCCATGGATGCTTGCAATCTTGGGCTCAGCAAGGGGTCTTTCTGCTGAACACTGTGTTAACAGTGGAGCAGGGTAAGGCGCATTCACATGCTAAAATTGGTTGGCAACGTTTTACCGATACGGTTATTAAAACCATCAGTGAATACAATGAGGGGGTGATATTTTTATTGTGGGGCAGCCATGCCCAACAAAAATCAGTATTGATAAACGAACACAAGCATCACGTGTTAACGGCTGTTCATCCATCCCCATTGTCTGCTTATCGCGGCTTCTTTGAGTGCGGTCACTTTGTTAAAACGAATAATATACTACTGGCCAGCGCACGAGCTCCGATTAACTGGCAAGTCTAAGCTGCATTGCTGTGTTCAGCTTTGACTATGGTATTGCGGCCTTTTTGCTTCGCTTTATACAGCGCGGCGTCTGCTAAGTTAAATAATTCAGTAAAATTCTGATCGCTCCTGAGCTGGGCAATGCCAAAGCTACAGTGGATGGGGTGACCTGGGGCGATCTCGGCTTCATTCACGCTGGTTAAAATACGTTGGGCGATATGCTGGGCATCCTTGATGGTGGACTCGGGCAGCAAAGCGACGAATTCGTCTCCGCCAAAGCGCCCGAGCAGATCTGTCGGGCGCAACGACAATTGTGCCACTCGGCAAACATTCTGCAATGCTCTGTCTCCAGCGCTGTGGCCAAAGGTATCATTCACTTTTTTAAAGTTGTCCATGTCGAACATGATAAGAGATAGGGGGGCATTATCCGTTAAACTACGATTTACAGCCCGTTCTGCTTGTTGCATAAAGTGCTGACGTGAGGCTGCCTGCGTTAACGCATCTGTGGTGATGATGGCTTGTAATTTTTCATTGTCTGCCATCAAGGCAGGAACGGCTACCCCGAACAAGGCATTGGCGGCAACAATGATAATCGCAAACTGATAAATCAATACGTATTCATTTAAACCTAAAACGTTGACAAAAAGCGCAATAATCATACAGCTGAAGGTTAAGCTTAGCATGTTAAACAGTGCACTTTCGGTACACGCAATCCACATATGCGGCAATACCAGTAAAAAAATCACAAAGGCACTTTCTTGCTGTTGTGTGGACTGGTTTAAGATGGTGGTAAATATTACGAGTAGGGTCACCAGCATCAACTTGCAGTAATAAAACTCACTTGGCTTGGTTTGATTAGGGCTAAGGTAGGATTTTAATAAGAAGCGTTTGTTGTTGAATTGTTCACTTAACAGCGCGGCAAACAGTGGCGCTAATATTAACACGCCAGCATAGTCTCCGATCCAAAATGCTAACCAAGTTTGGCTGATTTCACTTGGCTGCATCATATTGCTAAAGACTAGGCTATATATGACCAGCAACGTGGTGCACAGCGATGCTACCCCGGTATTAATGATGTACACAATTATCAAGCCGGGTGTGCTTAAACGACCTATACGGGCTATCCAGATGAATAATTGCACACTGAGCCAGTAAGGGAGGATATGAGCAGCGCCAAACAACAAACCTGCTTGTATAACCTGAGGTAAATCGAGAGGGAGACCGTACTGAATACAAGTAACAAAGGTCACTATGACCGCACACAGAAGGATAGGAAGTATGGCCGATGAGCCGATAATTAATAAAGCGGCATATGTTAGACCTGAGGCCGGAAACCATACGCTAGCATGGGCTGTGTATTCCATTAGCTGAGCAAGCGCCCAAACCGCTATCCATAGGAGCATAAACAGAATACCCCGGCACCACCTGTGAGTCGCTGCCTTCGGCGCTAACTTGTCTTGCATAACTGGCTTACCTCAATTCAGAAGAGGCCATAAACAACGACACCAAGGCCATGGACAGGTGCGCGTCGTCCTAGGTCAATACATGGAATATCACCAGTGAAATTTGGCTTTTAATAGGCAGATGAACGCTAAAAATCGGCTCAATAAACATTCATTGGTCTTATCATACTGACACAAAATCGCCCCTTGTCACGACTTATAACACCGGTATTTTTTCAGCTAAAGCTATATTTTATAAGGGCTGGGAGGTTTACTTACCTCAATGTTTTATGGGGCAGGTGGAATTATTTACCTGTATAAAAAAGCCCCACATGGCATGAGCTCATGTGGGGCTTAAAAGATTGCTTTATGATCAACTTCAATCAGTAAGCAAAATTTGCTTGGCTTACTTTTGTTTTGACAACCAGACGATTAAATCAACAATGTCGTCATTGGTCATGTCTCGGGTAAATTTCGCTTGGTATTTACCATTAACAATGAAGTTAGGGACACCGCTTAAATGTTTGCGATACTTGACGATCAATTTGTTGTTCTTGTTTAGCATACTGTTTACACCGAAACTACTGACAAGCTTATCAAATTCTGCGTCTTCTACGCCATTGACTAAGAAGATATTCTTCAGGTCTTTGATACTGGTAACAGGTGACTTCTGAACATGTATATAACGAAAGATAGCGTTGCTTAGGGTATCTTCTTTTTTCAGTGCGCGAGCAACCATCAAGGCGCGGCTCGCATCGTCTTGGATTTCAGGACTGGTGAAACCCATGAAGTTTACGTGTACTTTCTCAAATTTCACATCATCGGAAATTTTACTTTTAATTTTCGCCACTAGGGGTTCAAAGTTATAACAGTGTGGACACCAGTACGAAAAAAACTCGTTGATAACAGGTTTGTCGGTCGCAGTATCATTAATGACTGTGTAGTGCTCACCTTCTTTCCATTGTTCTTGAGCGCAAGCTTGAAGCGGAACTAAAACCGCAATAAAAAAAGCAAGTATGATTTTTTTCATTGTTTATTCATCTCTTTAGTAAAAATAACTGGCCGCAGATTAGCATAGCTAATATAAAATGCCGACTGCACTTTGTAACCAGTTATAAGAAAAAGTGGTAAAAAAAGCCACTGATTATCATGCTACAGCTGGGCCTAAATACGTAATTCCGGCTCTTGTAAGGCTGAAAATTGCTCTTTCAGGGCCAATATTTGTTGCTCCCAATACCTGGGCTCCGCAAACCATGCAAATGCCTGAGGGAACGCAGGGTCTTGCCAGCGCCTGTGTAACCAGGCCATATAATGCACCATACGCATCGCGCGAAGTGGCTCGATTAAGCGCAACTGTAACGGGTTGAAATTGCAAAACTCGTTGTAAGCGTCGACTATGGTGTTCATCTGTAATGATTGGGCCTGATGGTCACCAGATAACATCATCCATAAATCTTGTACGGCTGGGCCGTTACGACAATCATCGAGATCCACGAAGGTGGGGCCGTCACGCCACAAAATGTTTCCCGGATGGCAGTCACCATGCAAACGCAAGTTATCTTCGCTGTGGTAACGTTGACCGGCAAGTGCAACGACTTGATGCAATATGGTGAAAAAGGCTTCGTGTAAGCTAGGGGGGATCAATTCACTACCTTGCAACTCAGCAACAGAACGAGCTAAATAATCATCGGTATTTATGGTCGGTCTGTGGGTAAATAAGCGGGCTTTCGCAACCTTGTGTATCCGCCCAACGAAACGGCCCATCCACTCTAGCTGCTCCAGATTATCTACCTCAAATTGGCGACCACCCACAGAGGGAAACACGGCAAAATGATAACCCTTGTAAAGATGTAAGCTGTCACCATTAATGAGCAGAGGGGCAACTACGGGTACTTCATGAGCGGCTAATTCTAAGGAAAAGCTGTGCTCTTCTTTTAATTGTTCTTCGCTCCAACGTTTCGGGCGGTAAAACTTGGCTACGTAACGTTTATTATCTTGGCCGACAAACTGATACACACGATTTTCGTAGCTGTTTAAGGCCAGTAAACCTGATTCGACTAGAATTCCGGTTGACTCAATGGCATCTAAAATGAGATCAGGATTAAGCTCGCTAAAATTAAAGGTACTCACTAGCGGTACAAGAACTTAGAGGTTTGCTCGATAACGGCCTCTTCGACTTCCCGTGATTGGATGGTAAAGCTAAATGCTGTCACTGGCTTTTCCAACTTGTAGGGGTCAATAGCGATGCTAATTGGCAGGTTGTAGACTTCTCCTCCCATTACGGTCACGCTGCTGTCACCTATGTATTTATAGCCATCGAGTCCGTTAACCGAGATATCAAAGTGCTGAGTATGCTGGGACTTGTTTAATATTTTCAAGGTGTATACATTTTCAATCAAACCGTCATTTGTTTCTCGGTATAAGGCATTACGATCCCGAATGATATCCACTTCTAGCGGCACGCGACTCAATAATTCGAACACAAGAAGACCGCTCATCAACAACAGAACGACGGCATAACCCATTAACTTAGGACGAAATATCTTGGTTTTACCTCCGGCTAACTGAGTTTCCGACGTAAAATCAATCAGGCCTTTGGGGTAGTTCATTTTTTCCATCACGCCGTTACAGGCGTCGACACAAGCGCCGCAGTTAATGCATTCGTATTGCAAACCGTTACGAATATCTATGCCGGTTGGGCAGACCTGCACGCACAGGTTACAGTCAATGCAATCGCCTAGACCTTTTGCTGCGTTTTGTTCGCGACTGTCTTTACGTGGCCGAGGACCGCGTTGTTCACCTCGTGCGGCATCATAGGCGACAGTAAAGGTGTCTTTGTCAAACATGGCGGACTGAAAACGCGCATAAGGGCAGATGTGAGTACACATTATTTCACGCATATATGCTGCGTTTCCGTAGGTACATACGGCAAAAAACAGCACCCAGACGGTTGCCCAAAAACCGGACGAAAAAGTGAAAAAATCGACAAACAGTGCGTCGATGGGCGTGAAATACCCAACGAATGTCAGTGAGGTAAGCAAGGCAACACTCACCCAGGCCACATGCTTTAAGGTTTTACGTATGAATTTGTCAGCGTCCATCTTACGTTCATCAAGCTTGATGCGTTTATTGCGGCTGCCTTCGATCTTTTCTTCGAACCAAATATAGATAAAGGTCCAAGTGGTTTGCGGGCACATAAAGCCGCACCATACACGACCAGCGAAGGTGGTAACAAAGAACAGTGCAAAGGCGGCAACGATAAAAATCCATGCTAACAAGGTTAAATCTTGTGGCCATAATGTGAGACCAAAAATCTGAAAACGTTGGGCGCCGATATCGAGTAAAATCGCTTGGCTGCCCTCAAACCGTAACCAAGGAAGCACAGCGAATAAGGATAAAAATACTAAACCAAAAAAGCGTCTAAAATTCTCTAATGCGCCTTTTACTGCGCGCACATAAATGCGGTTACGGGGAGTGTAATGATCATTGTGTTTGCTTTTGTCAGGACGATGAACCTGTACGGGGGAGATGTCTTTTACGGGAATGCGCTCACTCATTGCTGCTCCTTGACTGAACCGGAATTTCTATCTATCTCGCCTCTAAACACATATCTAAAGGTGTCATGGATATATATGGCATATAAACGCGGCGTATTATAGCAGTTTGTTGGGATAAATACGCCAACTTGCTGTGAACATCTTATTAAAGATTGATAGAGATCATGACGATAAATAAAATGCCATCACAGAGTAAGTGCTGCAATGAGGATTAAGGTATTTAAAGGCCATGGCGGGGATATCGCAGGATAAACTTTACTCCACCTAGTTCAGAATCTTGCGCCCAGCAGTCGCCTTCATGCCATTGCTGAATACGCCTTACAATCGCTAAACCTAAGCCCGCCCCGCCTGAGGCGCGCGTGCGTCCTTCATCAGGGCGATAAAAGGCATCGAATATTTTTTCTTGTACTGCGTGGGGAATACCTGGACCGTCGTCTTCTACACTTAGCAAAACATGGTTGGCATTTTGGCTGATATTTAACCTAATTTGGTACTGAGCATAACGACTGGCGTTGATTAGCAGGTTTTCCAGTGCGCGCTGTACAAAGTGATCGTCCGCTAGCAGAGTGACATTATCGCCGACAATACAAACCTTGTGCTTAGCTAGATGAGGAGTGTGCAAGTGTCGAACAACTTGTTCGACCAATTCCTTCAGCGGAATTTCTGCTAAATTCAACTCAGGCAGCAGTACATCACTGCCCGCGTAATCGAGCATTTCTTGCACCAATCTCTCGAGTTCCTCAACGTCCATTGCCATGGCATGCCATTGTGGTGAGTCGAGAGTAGGCCTTGCTTCAAGCGCAAATTTCAATCGGGCTAGGGGGGTTCTAAATTCATGGGCAACCGCCCCTGAAAGCTCACGCTGAGATTGTAAAAGGCTTTTCACTTTGACACTCATGGTATTGAGCGCTTGGGCAATGGGGGCAATCAGGGAAGCGTTAGAAACATGGTTGTCAGCAATGCTGCCATCGTCTTGTACATGACTCACACTGCGCTTTAGTTGATTTAGGTCTCGCCATAGGGGCCATAACCACAACGCTATTAACGCGCCGAGTAAAACAAAAAATATTGTGCTGTAAAGCAGCAGGGACTGATTGTCTGCTTTTTGCGCTGATATATTTAGCTCAAGAATAGTTTGCTTGTCCAACGGGATGTAAAGTTGTTCGCCGAGATGTTCATCATATAACAATACGCTTTTACCGAGGGCCAGTTGTTCAGCACTTTGCGTACTCCAACCTATGCTCGTCAATGGCACGACTTTGTAGGGCAAGCCGGTATTGTCGGCTAAGGTGCGTATGTCGAGATGGGCGGCGTGGGCTGAATCAAATAACGTGATAATGGTAGATACATGTTGGGCAGGTCCTTGAGAGGCGGGGCTAAATAGGCGTTCTAATCCGGCACTTAAGCCTACAAGTGCTAACACGATAAAAACATATAAGCTGATAAATAATCTAGCCATAATATGAGGTTATTCCCAAGCGTCAGCAACAAAGTAAAAGCCCTTGCCCCAAATCGTTTTTATCCGATAAGGATGACGTGGATCGTCAAGTAGCTTTTTACGTAAGCGGGAGATACGTACATCTGCAGAGCGGTCTAAACCATCATACTCCCGGCCAATCAATTCCCGGTATAAGGTGTTTCGATCGACTAGCTGAGATGCATTCGACGCGAGTTTCCACAACATGTCGAATTCGTGGCTGGTTAAAGGCACGTCTTTGGCGTGCAAGGTAACTTTGCGCGCCAGATAGTCAATTTGTAATTGACCAAAGTGCAGACTGCTAACATTTTCAGTACTTGTTTGTTGAGATTGACTGCGTCTTAGCAAGGCTTGAATGCGAGCGAGTAGCACACGTGGTTCAACGGGTTTCATGACGTAATCGTCGGCACCTATTTCCAATCCCAGAACATGATCAAAGTCACTATTTTTGGCCGTCATAAACAGCAAAGGTCCGTCGTAATGAGGGCGCAACTTTCTGCATAAGGTGAAGCCGTTGTCACCGGGCAACATGACATCCAATACGATCAAATCAGGTGGGTTTTGCTTAACGCTAGTGAGCAGTGTTTTACCATCGCTCAAACATCTAACGTTAAAGTCATGTTGTTTTAGATATTCACTGACCAATTGGCTCAGGCGCGTGTCATCCTCAACAAGTAATATATCAGGCATCAGAAGAGACTCCATGGGCTGTGTACCCTAAAGCGGGTGCGACTTTGGGTGGATTTTACGCTCAGTGGCTGGCTGAGCACAGTCGTTCCCCAGGTATCTTTTAGAAGTAAAGTCGCCTGGTTATCAATGGTTAAGGTTAGGCTTTGTTGGTGCACTTGGGATGACGAACAAAACAAACGCTGCTCAGACAGTTGGTACAAAAATACGCAATATTGTCTTTGGCTCGTATTGGTGACCTGCAGACTGACCGCAAACTGGCAGGGGGTGTTCGGGCGTTGGGTTACGCATACTACCGGCTGAACTTGCCAAGTAATGTCAATATCCTCAGCGTTACTCTTGCTCACAAATAGCATACATAAACACGCTAACAACACTCTCAAATTACGCGTGCTCCAACGGTCTATTGCAAGTATTGAATGGCATTAAAACACATATCCAATACCCAAAAATACCGTGCCAATCGTTTTCTTTGCTACTAAAGGGCTGTCAGTCATACCTGAGTGCAATAATGTCACACTTGAGCGCATCAACCATTGCCAGCGAGGATTAATAGCCTTACTGGCACTCAGCGCTAGGCTAGGTTGCCAGCCGCCTTGAGCATGGTAATATTGCGCATTAAATACGTTATCTTGCTCGTCTATGCCGTAGTAATAATCGATCAGTTTGCTGCTTTTCCAGCTCAAAGTTGGGGCGATCGTAAAGTGCCAATCTGCTAGCTGCCAACGGTAACGATAAGCCACATCGAATTGCTGGCCGTTGTGTACGTTGCTTACGTCGGTTTTTAAGGTGAACTGCCACTCAGCGTGGTTGCTGCGCTTATGCAAGCGTATGCCTGCATCCACCGCCCATCTTCGACTCGACACCTGATCAATCGATATCTGACGGCTATTAAAGGGAGCATCATTTGATGGTCCAATTTCACTCAGTACACTTTGTGATGATAAAAACACGTTGCTGGGGTGCCAGAAGGTAAAAAAAGCTTTCTCGCTGTTAATACTGATAAAGGCGTCCAGGGCATAGGTGTCGTTCTGTTGCCACTGATAACCGACTTCCGCGTTATCTAAATAGATATTATCACCGTAGTAGGCGATATCAGGTAGTACGATCAATGGAATGGCATCTCCCCCAACCAGAGGATTACTCTTGACGCCAGCGCCTACAGCAATACCAATACGCCAATTGCCGGTTTCAATACATTGTGGCGTCACGCAAGCGGCGTTTACTGATGCCATATTAGCCAAGTAATAAACGATAAATAGCACTGCACTGCGTATTTTTATGCCACTCATCATGATTTTACCCACCTGCAAACCGTTATGCCAAAACTCAATTAAAAAGACTCCATAATAGATAGAAAATCCTCTGTAAAAAAACAGCGATAAATTCCATCAGCGCATCCTATCAAACCCGTAAACAAAGCTCATCTCAGGGTTACAATTATTCACAAATCCTCGCAATTATGATCGAGACACTCAGCGTGCTGTCGTTAGGATAATGCGTCACTACTTTATGTCAGCACTGCTGCTGATCACAGTCACTATCATTGATAAGGAAATACACTATGTTGGGTTCTTTTTTGCGCGGCTTACTCCTCACCACTTTAGGTCTACAGGTGATAGCCTGTGGAGGTTCAAGCGATAGTCAAGACAACAAAAAATACGATAAACCCTATGTGCAGTTTTATAATGGCTCCGCTGATAGCGGCTCTATCTATGTTAATGCTGATCAAGGCAGCAACTTGGGTTCTGCTGTGTACGGTGATGCCACGAGCTTGTTTACACTGGATAAAAGCGACGTTCAATTGGGGTTTAGTCAACAAGGTGATGATGGCAACAGTCAAGTCATTGAGGAACTTGCGGCCGATATAGATACGGGGCAAAAATTATTGGTGGTAGCAAGTGGAACCAAAAATGCCCTGAAGTTTAGTGCCTATCCCATAACACGCAAAGAGTTGGATAAACGTTTTCGTCTTTTTGCGGCGTCAGTGCTGACCAGTGGACAAAACTACGACTTATATTTGGCAGACAGTGGTGAGTCATTTGCTGAAGCGCACTTGTTGTCTACCGTGACAACCGACGGGCTTGAAGAGTTGACCTCGTGGCAAACCGACGACAGCGATTCATTTGCTCAGGGGGAATATCAGGTATTTTTGACGTTACCTGGGGAAACCAGTGCTATTTTCGCAAGTCGAGATATCGCCTTCAATTATGCCACTGAATATACCATGGTGATCCGTACTAGCTCAGGAGCAATAAAAAATAACCTCGAAATCGATTTAGTGATCAATTCTTCATCGGTGAGCAATTACACCGATCGGGAGCAAGCTGCGCAATATCGAATCTATAACAGTCTTGATGCCCAGAATGTACTCGTTGATATTAATGGTGGGCAAAATAATCAGCAGCACGTAACAGTTAATGGTAATGGATTAAGTGATTTTAACAGTATTGCCTATGGTGATTATCAACTCTCAGGTGAAGTCGAGGGCAACGAAGGATTGTTGTTTAGTAATCGCTTATTGAGTTTGAGCCAAGGGAGAAGCAATGCCATCGTGATATATCAAGATGCAGAGCAATTACTCCAATCACTGACATTTGAAGAAAGCACCCTGCCACAAAGTGTCGAGCACGAGTTGCAGGTAGTAAACCTCACACCTGATTACGAGTCACTAGACGTGTTTTTCGTACGTCAAAGCGAAACGATCAAAAGCGCAAAATATCGCCTGCAGAATTTGAATTTTCAGCATTCGGCTAAATTAACTGTGCCCAGCGGACAATATGAAATTGTCATTGTGTATAACGACAACAGTTCCCAATTGTTGTTAGAGCGCAGTGATATGTTCGATATCGATCAGGATGTTAATTATATCGTGAGTGTAGAAAAGTCATCGTCATCGCCCAGCGGATATAAAGTATCATTGCTGTATTAATTCCGCTGTGAATTTATTCCCAGCCAACCGGTCTATTAGATATAAGCAGGAAGAATTGAGTATTTCCTAGGTACGCTAGGAAATACTTGCGAGCAGGTTAGGTTCAGGCAGTATTCAGCGCTTTGCTGTAAGCTTAGTTATAAAGAATTAAGCTTCATACGCATAACCATAAAATGAGAGGGTGAGAGATATGAAAAAATTAACCGTCGTTTTGTTATCCGGCATAGCGTTAATGCTATCTGCACAGGCTTATAGTCAAGGGAAGGTCGAGGTTATTTGGCAAAATTCAGATAAATACACGGATGTGCGCTCAGCAAACGAGTCTCGTACACGTTTTAAAGAGCGAACATTTACGCAACTAGAAGAATATTTGACAGAATTAGCAGAAGCGTTACCGAATGAGCAAACGCTTAAAATTACCGTGACCAATCTGGACTTAGCCGGTCAGGTTTGGCCTGCCTCATTTGTTGGCTTTGGTCACAGTGCTAGCGATGTGCGCCTGATTAAAAGCATTGATATTCCGCGCATTGCCTTTAATTACGAGTTACTTGATAGTGCGGGAGCTGTATTGCAGCAAGGTGAGCAGAAGTTAAAGGATATGTCGTTCCAAGACCGTCACAATCCGTTCTTTTCTTCCGAAACGTTACGCTACGAAAAAAACATGTTGCGCATGTGGTTTAACGAACAGTTTCCACAAGATGTCGCTAAAAATTAGCCCTTAATGATCAATATAGACGCCACTGAAAAGTGGCGTTTTTTTTGTCTAGGGGAAACCTATGGGGTAATCACGTCAGAATAGTGGATAACTTGGTCTCGGCCATTTTGCTTGGCGGCGTAGAGCGCCTGATCTGCTAGGCGCTGAACATAGTCGGCGTCTTTGATATCATTTTTCGCACATGTTGCCACCCCAATACTGACAGTGATGTAAGCTGTGTTGGGGTTGTGTTTATGCTCTATTGCAGCGGTTCTTACAGCATCTAAAAGGATATCGGCCACTTTTATCGCGCCTACTTTATCTGTATTTGGCAATACAAAAACAAACTCTTCGCCACCGTAGCGAGCCGCAAAGTCACCACTGCGTTTGGCCACTTTTTCTAAAATTTTCGCAATTTTAATTAAGGTTTCGTCGCCGGCAATGTGGCCGTAATTGTCGTTATAGGGTTTGAAAAAATCTACGTCGACCATCAATATGGATAATGGCCATTTCTCTCGTGCTGCCAGCTTTAATTCATGCTCAAGTCGCTCGTCTAACGCACGGCGATTAGGGATGCCTGTTAAACCGTCAAGCAACGACAATTCCTGCAAGGCTTTCTTTTGCTGCTCGATGGTTGCGGCAAAATAATCTATGGTGTCTGCAATATCGGATATCTCATCGTTACCCGATATGCGGGTGGAGTTACGAAACCCATTGGCGCGATCTTGTACCACACGATTGAGTTTGACGAGACGGCGTACCACACGGTTCTGGATAAAAAATACGATCAGTAACAATGAGATTAATGCGCCAATGACATACAAACCGACGTTCTGGATTTGTATATTTGTGCGTATGGAGGTGCGCCTGGTTTGGGTGATCAGAGAGTCACTTAATTGATAGGATTTAAAGTTAAGTAGCCGTGAATAGTCGGCGATCAGGCTGTGCACAAAATTTCCCCGACCAATGACTCGACCTGATAGGCGCAGCAAGTTAATTTGCAGTGGAAAGATCCCCTGTTCACTGAGCACAATATGGTTGAAATCATCCACAATAGCGAGCATTTTTGTGTGTTGTGTAACCGGAAATTGTGTCACATCAGTGTAGAGTTTTGCGGTGATTTCCGTCACCTTGAAGGATGACTGACGAATGGTTTGCAAGCGCGACAAATTGGCGGCATTAGTGGCCAAGGCCACTGCTTCAAATATGGCGGCCCGCCAGCGTTGAAGCATTTGAATATCTTGACTGCCTAACGTCGCAACAGTTGTAAGCTCAACCACTTCATCATTAAGTGCATATAGGGCTTGTTCTTGTTTCGCTAATTGCTTCGCTAATTTTATTCGATGCAGTGCGAGGGATTTCAATTCGAGTATTTCACTTTCGATCGCATTTAAATGAAAGTCTAAATACTGGGTGCCGTCTTTGTGTTCGGCTAGGATGCGGATCTGATCAATTTTTTGCTTTACGTTGCCCTCAGCAATGCGCAATGCTGGCTCTGAATTGGCATAACTTAATCCGTCGCTGATAGCGGAAAGGGTGGTGATATGATTATTAACTTGCTCTGAAAAAACCACATGTGGCAGTGATTTGTTGGCAATGTCGTCTAAAATGTCGCGAAAATCGGCTAGGCGAGAATAGGCTAACATGGTTACGCTGATAAAAATAATGAAGACGCCGATAAACGCGACGACAAACACCGAACTTAACGAAATGCGTGCTTTCGTTTTAGACGGCTGAGCGGTGGGTGGTGAATTATTTTGATTCATGAACATTCACCAAACGTGCGTTCAATACCGGACCTAAGGTATCGCGTTCTCGAATGCTATCAATGAACACATCCACTAACATAGGGGGATCCATATAGCCTAAGGCTATTTTAGGGCATGCGTCCAGCACATGATAGCCGTCACCGCCATTAGCCAAATAATCAGTGGTGGCTAACTTGTATGCTCTGGTGGGGTTAATGGCTTTACCATTAATTTTGAGTGATGTTATTCGCTCTCCGGCTACCTTGCTTGGATCGTACGTGACCTGAATGCCTGATACTTGGGGAAAGCGTCCACGAGTTTGCTCTATGGTACTGATACCATTTTCAAGAGCCTGCTTGAGTTGCTGGCCGGTAATAGTTAGTACCGCCACTTTGCTGCGAAAAGGTAATTCTTCAGCAATATCTCGCCGAGTAAGTCGCTGCCCTTGAGCATAAGAACGATTACCACGGATGATGCCACCATTGATCAATGCAATGTCGGCATTGGCAAACGTGCGCAACGTATCAGCAACTAAATTTGCAAAGGCATTTTCTTCACTACGTACACTGGTTCTTAGTGTTTGAAAATCTTTCGTCACAGTAGCAATAGGTTGGTTTAACAAACGATTTAAGCGTGATGTGTAACCTTTGACTTGCCCAGCAACGATTGGATCACTAGGAAAGCTAGATAGCTCTTTACTGGTCCAAGTGACACGCGGAGCAGTGGATGGTCGGCCGGTAAATTCAAGGTGTATTTCAGCGAGATAATTCAGTTTATTCAACACTACAGCGTTCGGGTGTTTAGGCATTTTTTCGTTGAGGAAACTGGTAAATAACGGACTGGTGCTCATGGTTAGGTCAACGACTTGGTTCGTCAGCAGTTGATCGATAAACGAAAAATTGAACGAGTACATAAGCACCAATACATCAGCGCCTTGTTCACGAAGCGCCTGCGCGGACGTTGTTATGGCTTTTTGTGGGTCTAATATGACCACTTGTTTGAGCAAATAATCACTGATGGCACTCTCATCTAATACTGAAATAATGCCGACTTTAACGCCGCGCTGTTCGACAATCACTGTGCTTAATAAACCGTCGACGTTAGCCTTGCTGCGCTTGTCGTAAACGTTACTGGTGACAATGGGAAAAGCAGCCTCATAGGCGCGAAGAGATAATTCATCTTCAAAATAACTAAATTCTCGCTTAGTCACAGACATCGCATCCGGCTCTAGGCTGTTGAGTATATCGATGATGTGTGTGCCACGGTCAAGTGACGATAATGGGCTTGGGGCTAAACTGTTGCCACCGAATAGGAAAAAGGTACTGGTATTTTTTTGATTACGATAAGTTTGCAGTGCACTGGCGAGCTCGGGATAACCACCAACTTTTTTTAAGCCAATAACGGGCATGTCTGATGCGTAAATGATGGCGATTTTCTGATCCTCAGATAACTCAGCGATAGCTGGCGTGGTAATGCTGGTGAGCACCACGATGCAAATGAGTAAAAATCGAATTCGGTTAATCTTGTCACCCTCCATTATCTGCACTTGCCTAACTATTTGAAACATCAAGTATTAATAGCACAGATTAGCATTAATCAATAATCACCATTTAGTCTAATTTTGACGTTATTATTGGCGTATTGCTGGGTGTTGAATTTGAGTATAAAAATACTCAACTTACCTATGTAATGAACAATAGCGACCGCACTAGTATTGGGGCTAGTGCGGTCGCGTTTAACCCGACTACAAGTTTTCGATTGTTTGCTTTTGCTCTTTTAACTTCTTCATTTGCATGGTGAAATCATCAAGTTTAGCTTTTTCTTTATCAATTACCGCAGCAGGAGCATTGCTAACAAACTTTTGGTTGTTTAATTTACCTTGAGTTCGTGCAAAATCAGCCTCTATTTTAGCCAATGCTTTATTGATTCGAGCCAGCTCAGCGTCTTTATCAATTAGGCCAGCCATAGGAATAAGGATCTCCATTTCACCGACTAATGCAGTGGCACTGGCAGGAGCTTCTTCTTCAGCTTGCAGCAGTTCAACGCTTTCTAGTTTGGCTAATGCACCTAAAAACTCACGACTGGTTTGCAGGCGTTGCCAATCCTGAGCGCTGGCATTACGCAGCAATACATTAAGCGGTTTATTCGGTGAGATGTCCATTTCTCCACGAATATTACGAATACCCACAATGACACTTTTTATCCATTCCATTTCCGCTAGTGTGTCTTGATCACGTAACGACGGGTCTTGCACTGGAAATGCTTGTGTCATGATGCTCGATGCATTAATGCCGCATAACGGCGCCACTCGCTGCCAAATTTCTTCAGTGATAAATGGCATAATGGGGTGGGCTAAACGGAGAATGCTTTCAAGTACGTTGACGAGTGTATGGCGGGTGCCGCGTTTTTGCGCTTGTGTACTTATTTCAGAATTCAGAACTGGCTTTGATAACTCTAAATACCAGTCACAGAATTGATTCCAAGTGAATTCGTAAATCAAGTTAGCCGCAATATCAAAGCGATAGCCCGTTAATGCGTCTTCAAAGTCTTTCAATGTTTGCTGGAAGCGGGCCAAAATCCACTTATCCGCTAAGCTAAGTTGCATGTCGCCGCCGTTAGCACCGGTATCTTGGTCTTCTGCGTTCATCAATACAAAGCGTGAGGCATTCCATAATTTATTACAGAAATTACGATAGCCTTCTACTCGCTTAACGTCGAAGCTGATGTCTCGGCTGGTGGATGCCATCGCCGTAAACGTAAAGCGCAACGCATCTGTGCCGTATGCTTCAAACCCTTCTGGGTAACTTTTACGGGTGTTTTTTTCAATTTTTGCCGCCAGTTTTGGTTGCATCATTCCCGAAGTGCGCTTGGCAACTAAGTCATCGATACTGATGCCGTCAATCAAGTCGATTGGATCGATCACATTGCCTTTAGATTTAGACATCTTATCGCCTTGTTCATCGCGAATAAGGCCGGTGATGTAAATCTCTTTAAACGGAATTTGACCGGTAAACTTCTTGGTCATCATGATCATTCTGGCCACCCAGAAGAAAATAATATCGAAACCTGTTACCAATACCGCACTCGGTACAAACGTCGCTAACTCTGGTGTTTTCTTAGGCCAGCCCATGGTGGCAAATGGCCAGAGGGCAGACGAGAACCAGGTATCGAGTACGTCTTCGTCTTGACGTAAGTTTACGCTGGCATCTAAGGCGTGCTTTTCGCGTACTTCGGCTTCGGTGCGACCCACATATATTTTGCCGCTCTCGTCGTACCAAGCTGGAATGCGGTGTCCCCACCATAATTGACGCGAAATACACCAATCTTGAATGTTGTTCATCCACTGGTAATAGGTTTTATCCCAGTTCTCTGGTACAAACTTGATTTCACCACTTTTGACTGCATCAATGGCTGGCTCGGCGAGTTCTTGTACGGCGACGTACCACTGATCGGTTAGATAAGGTTCGATCACTGCCCCGGAACGATCACCGCGTGGTACTTTTAGCTTGTGGTCTTCAATTTTAACCAACACACCGGCGGCGTCTAGGTCGGCAACGATTTGCTTGCGCGCGTCGAATCGATCCAGCCCACGGTATTGCTCCGGTGCCTCGTCGTTGATTTTGGCGTCATCGGTGAGGATGTTAATCATCTCAAGATTATGACGTTTACCCATGTCGTAATCGTTAAAGTCATGGGCAGGGGTGATTTTTACGCAACCTGTGCCGAAATCTTGCTCAACATAATCGTCGGCGATGATGGGAATTAAGCGACCAGTAATAGGCAACTTAATCGATTTGCCAATAAAACTCTGATAACGCTCATCATCTGGATGAACGGCAACGGCGGTATCGCCCAACATGGTTTCAGGGCGAGTGGTGGCCACAACCAGCTCTCCTGTACCATCCGCAAGGGGGTAGCGCATATGCCACATAAAGCCGTTTTCTTCTTCGCTAAGCACTTCAAGATCGGATACTGCTGTGTGCAGAACTGGATCCCAATTTACTAAGCGCTTACCACGATAAATCAAGCCTTCTTCATGTAAGCGCACAAAGACTTCATTGACGGCTTCAGATAGGTCATCGTCCATGGTGAATACTTCACGATCCCAATCGGGTGAGGTACCTAGGCGGCGCATTTGCTGAGTAATATTGCCGCCGGACTCTTTCTTCCAGTCCCAAATTTTATCAACGAAGGCTTCGCGACCTAAATCATGACGGGTTTTGCCTTGGGCGTTTAATTGGCGTTCAACCACCATTTGGGTCGCAATGCCAGCATGGTCAGTGCCGCACTGCCATAAGGTATTGTCACCCTTCATTCGATGATAACGGGTGAGGGTGTCCATAATGGTTTGTTGAAAACCATGACCCATGTGCAAGCTGCCTGTCACGTTGGGTGGCGGCAACAAGATACAATAAGGTTGGCCTTCGCCGCTGGCTTTAAAGTAGCCTTTTTCTTCCCACTGTTGGTAACACTGCTGTTCGATATTTTGTGGGCTAAATGTTTTATCCATTGTATTTGGTCTCGTTATTGCGATTGCGAATTACCAGCGAGTGAGTCGAGTAACGCTTTGCTGGGTAATGTATCTAATTGATGGCCGGCGGCACGGTAATGTTTATAGCGCTCCCGCGCTTGCTGCTTAAGCGTATCAGCCGCGGGTACAAAATCGAATATGCGGCTAAATTTGCTATGAAAATCCGGCATGTTATCCGCTAAGTTGATAAGCACTGGCTTGTTAAATTGACTGGGGCGCTGCCAGCAAATTTCAACCGGGGTGCCAGCTTGTGGACCTTCGCCGGTCAAGTTATGTGGCACAAAGCGATCGTTTGGCAGTTGCCACAGCAATTCGTCGAATTGCTCAGCCTGCGCTTGGCTTTGGCACATCACCACACAGCGTTGCTTATTGCTAAAACACTGGGCCGCTAATTGACAAGCCAGCGCGAGGTGCGCTGGCTGGTTGCTGGTTGCTTCTGCTTCTTGTTCAAGCAGGTAAAACGTGACCTTTGACATCAGGTGTTTAGTTCTCTTTGAAGACTAATCTTCCGATTCAATGCCTGCTCGGTTCATTAAGAACTGAGATAACATTGGTACGGGGCGGCCAGTAGAGCCTTTATCTTTACCGCCAACCCAAGCTGTGCCTGCGATATCCATATGTGCCCAGTTGTATTTACGAGTGAAGCGCGACAAGAAACATGCGGCAGTAATAGAGCCTGCAGGACGGCCACCTAAGTTGGTCATGTCGGCAAATGGGCTTTCAAGCTGATCTTGGTATTCATCCCACAATGGCATACGCCACGCTTTGTCACCGCTTTGCTCTGATGCGTTGACAAGCTCATGGGCCAAAGGATTATGGTTACTGAATACGCCGGTAGCATGATGACCAAGGGCGATAACACATGCACCGGTCAGGGTTGCTACATCAATTACCAATTCTGGATCGAAGCGCTCAACATAAGTTAACGCATCACATAAAACCAAACGGCCTTCAGCATCGGTATTTAACACTTCAACGGTTTGACCAGACATAGTCGTCAGTATGTCACCTGGACGATATGCATTGGCATCAGGCATGTTTTCACAGCCAGCCAATATACCAACTACGTTTAACGGCAAGTTAAGTGCGCTTATGGTATGCATTGCACCCAAGACACCTGCTGCACCGCCCATATCATATTTCATTTCGTCCATGGCTTCGCCTGGCTTAATTGAAATGCCGCCTGAGTCGAAGGTTAAGCCTTTGCCGACTAGTACTATGGGGGCCTGATCAGCGGGGCCGCCTTTATGCTCCATTATGGTCATAATGGATTCATTGGCTGAACCACGACCTACCGCTAGGTATGAGTGCATACCTAGGTCATCCATTTGCTTTTCGTTGACCGAATCTACATGCAAATTCGGGTATTCGGCTTCCAGTAACTTGGCTTGATCGAACAGGTACTTAGGGTTACAAATGTTGGGTGGCATGTTGGCCACATCACGGGTGGTCTTACTCCCTAAAGATACCGCTAAACCATGCTCAACGGCACGCTCACCTATAGTCAGCTCACGGCGGGTCGGTACGTTAAAGACCATTTTACGCAAAGGACGGCGCGGCTCGCCTTTTTTGGTTTTCAATTGCAAGAAGGTATATAAGGAGTCTTGCGTTGCTTCCACCGCCTGACGCACACGCCAGTAGGTGTCACGTCCCTTCACATGTAACTCAGACAAGAAGCAGACGGCTTCCATTGAACCGGTTTCGTTTAGGGTTTTGATCGTCTTGGAGATAATTTGCTTGTATTGGCGCTCGTCTAGTTCACGCTCTTTACCGCAGCCGACTAACAATACTCGTTCACTGAGTACGTTTGGTACATGATGCAATAAGAGCATTTGTCCCGGCTTGCCTTCTAAATCGCCACGGCGCAGCAGGTTGCTAAGATAGCCACCGCTTATTTCGTCTAATTGCTCGGCCACTGACGTTAATCGACGTGGTTCAAATACGCCTACTACGATACAGGCGCTGCGTTGTTTTTCTGGGCTTCCACTTTTTACACTAAATTCCACGGGGCATCCTCGTCACGAAACTGTTAATCTGTCATTACATACTGCTTGTAACACTGAGCTATTTGAATTTGTTATTATGATGTTGTGCTGAGCGTTACGGCGTTATCTTTGTAAACGGCGTTTCATTGCAATTGCAAGACGAGCCCAAGCCAGACATAATCTGTAAATTACGTGCGGGCAAGCGCTTTAAAATGGCACACATTGCAAATGAAACGTGTGAAAACGTTAAGTTTACTGAAAATTTTGTAGCTTGCCACTAAAATTACCACTTTTGTGTTGGATATTGCGTGCTGATATTTCGTTATTTAGTCAAAGAAACCGTCAAATCCCAAACTGCCGTTTTTCTGGTTTTGATGGCCATTTTTATTACCAATAAATTTGTCAGAGTGCTCTCTGAAGCCTCTAATGGTGATATTCCTGCTAGTTTAGTGCTGGGTTTTTTAGCCTTGAGCATGCCTGTTTTAGCTTCCCTTATTTTACCCTTGAGTTTATTTCTTGGCATTATGTTGGCCCATGGGCGTTTGTATGTAGACAGTGAAATGACCGTAATGCGGGCTTGCGGCGTTAGTGAGTGGTACGTTACGCGAGTGATGTTGGTCCTTGCTGTGGTGATGGCACTCATTACCGGCGCCATGACGTTATGGATTGCGCCTATGTCCGTGGAGCGGGAATATCAACTTGAAGAACAAGCCGGGGCCGATACTGGGCTGACGACTTTGATCCCTGGGCGCTTCCAACAAACGGCCAATGAAAAAGCAGTTATTTTTGTACATGAAATCGGTAACGACAGTGAGCCGCTAAAACGTGTGTTTATGGCCCAGCACGATACCACGACAGATAGCCAAAATGTGCATTTGGTCTATGCCAAAAAAGGCGGTCTACGTGAGGCCGCCGATGGTTCTGAAACCTTAGTGCTCGGTGATGGCATTCAGTACGAAGGTACCTTGGGTAAACAAGATTATCGGGTAGTGGAATTTGGTGAGTATCAGATTCAAATTGCTGAACAAGAGGCTGAGCAAAAGCGCAGAAAGTTATCTGCGTATACTACTATGCAGCTCTTTGATGACCCCTCTATTGACGCTATCGCAGAGCTTCAGTGGCGCTTCGCAATCCCGCTTTCGTTGTTTTTTTTGGTGATTATAGCCGTGCCACTTAGCGCTGCGGATCCACGTCAAGGGCGCTTCGGTAAGATGTTCCCAGCGCTGATGTTGTATCTAGGTTATTTCTTATTGCTATTGGCAGGCCGCAAAGTGTTAGAAGACGGCAAAGTCCCTCCTATGTTGGGTTTGTGGTGGGTGCATTTTGTCATTGGCCTGATTGGTATGGCACTGATCTTTAAGGGACGCCCTCTAGGCGTGCGAATACGAGCACAACTACGAGGTAAAAAGTCATGATTAAAATCCTCGATTGGTATATCGCCCGCACATTACTGGGCACGACTGCCATGAGTTTAGGTGTGCTAGTGGGTTTAAGCGCGTTAATTAAATTTATCGAGCAGATGAAAAGTGTCGGTAAGGGCAGTTACGACATGACAGTGGCTGCTGTTTATGTATTTTTAAGCCTGCCCCGTGAATTAGAACAATTTTTCCCCATGGCAACCTTAATTGGTGGTTTGATTGGTATGGGGATATTAGCCAGCAATAGCGAATTAGTGGTAATGCAATCCGCTGGGCAAAGCCGCTGGAATATTATTATCTCTGCCATGAAGTCGGCCATCTTGATGGTTTTATTTGTGATGGTGATAGGTGAGTGGGTCGCACCGGTAAGTGAAACCAAAGCCAAAGAAATTCGTACTCAAGCCATATCAGGCGGTAGTTTGTTTTCGTCAGATCGCTTAGTTTGGGCTAAAGATGGTGATAATTTTGTCAGTATTGGTGAGGTTGTAGATAAAAATACCCTGCGTGATGTGAACATATATGAGTTCGACAGTGAGTTATATCTACGTAAAGTTACTACAGCAGAAAGCGCCCGCTACCAAGAAGAAACATGGCGTTTGAGCCACGTACAATCCACCCATTTCTCAGATAATCGTATTCAAGTTGAAGATGCGGCTGATGGTGCGTGGGCCTCGTCCCTTACCCCGGATAAACTAGGGGTTGTGACGGTAAAGCCTGAAGCTTTGTCGATACGTGGGCTTGTGGGGTATGTCAATTATTTAGAAAACAATAGCCAAAACTCTGAGCGTTACCGCTTAGCATTATGGCGCAAGGTGCTGCAACCTGTATCGGTTGGGGTGATGCTGCTCATGGCGCTATCGTTTATTTTTGGTCCGTTGCGTAGCGTCACCATGGGGGCGCGGGTGATTATGGGTGTTTTGACAGGCTTTGGCTTTTTCGTGAGTAACGAAGTGTTTGGCTCATTAAGTACTGTGTATCATATACCGCCATTTATCGGCGCTATCCTGCCAAGTCTTATCTTCGCTGGGATTTCCGTTCATTTACTGCGCCGATAAAGGCGCAGATTTATTTCAACTTATTCTAGGACGGGACAATTAGTTTAGATTACGCCAACTGCGGTGATGGTTCGCTTCTTTGCTTAAACAAATCACCTCTGTGCTGGTAATACGGTCTTGTAACGACTGTTTATGTTTAACGTCCACAAGCACTAATAATGTCCCTAAGCCCAAAAATGACGTCACCATGCGCACAAATGCACGTGTATAGGTGATGGGTTTGCCATTCGTGCTGGCAATGCGCAGTCGCCAAGCGCGCATGCCAATAGTCTGCCCACCATTACGCCAAAACCATAAAAAGAAGATAATCACCCAAGCTGCAACCCATATCTGCAAGACATGTTGATAAATAGGAGCGTGCTGAATTAAATCACTAAAATGTTCATATCCATGATTGCCCAACACGTTATTTTCAACCAGTAATAACATGGCAACTAACATCACCATAGCGGCACACATACCGATAGCAACGGCGACTAAAATATCGTAAATAATGGCGGCTAGGCGGCGAAAAAAACCTGCACGATGGTAATGCTCAGTGGTCAAAAGTGCGTTCTCGTATAATAAAAATGAAATAAACATGCGCAAAAGGCGCAAATACCCTATGCCTAGTCTCGCATAATTGATGTCTTAAGGGGTAGTGACGATACACAAAATAGCGGAACTGGTGATAAGTTAAGCATTTAAACTCGGAACATAAAAAATCACTTGCGCGTATCAGGTAAACCGCTATAATGCGGCGCTCTTAAAGGTTGTCACAAACGTTTAAGCACCTTTGCCAGTGTGATGGAATTGGTAGACATGACGGATTCAAAATCCGTTGCTGAATAAGCGTGGCGGTTCGAGTCCGCCCACTGGTACCATCTCTTTGTTGTCTACCAAAGAGATACACAAACCGACTTCAAGTCGGTTTTTTTGTGTCTGAGATTCACGAAGTCGCCACACAAGCGTGTCGGCCGAAGGTCGGTCCCATCGAGCCCGCCCACTGGTACCATCTCTTTGTTGTCTACGCGAAGAGATACACAAACCGACTTCAAGTCGGTTTTTTTGTGTCTGAAATTCACGAAGTCGACACACAAGCGTGTCGGCCGAAGGTCGGTCCTATCGAGCCCGTCCACTGGCACCATCTCTTTGTTGTCTACGCGAAGAGATACACAAGCCGACCTTGAGTCGGTTTTTTTGTGTCTGGAATTTGAGAAGTGTTGGTTTCAGCGGAATTGAAGTAAACACTTCCATGATGATCTGCACCCAGCCACCGCGTCCATGCGGTCTCGTTCAGCCGGGCGGAACCGCTTTCCTAAAGATACGGGGTTCACCCCTGAGTCGGTTTTTTTGTATCTGGGATTCACAAAGTCGCCACGCAAGCGTGTCGGCCGAAGTTCTGTCCCATCGAATCCCCCAGCCAACACTGCCTTGCAATAAGCATGTTTGACTTCTACGCTCATTGGAAAATACCATTTAATGGATCAATGGACATGTCATTAAAGAATACAATATGGAATATATGGTCAGTTGTCCTTATCATTTTCGCTTCAAACCTCGTGGTGGCACAGACATCAGTATCGAGTGACTATGTTCCTTTACTCAATAAGCATCAAGGAGAATGGGTAGCGGCAAATTATTCACAACAACAGCTAAATCAGCCAGGCATGGTATGTGTGCGATTTAATAACTATTGGTGTATTAAATCGCCTATGGGTAAACCCACATACTGGGATGGTCAAGAGTCTCAAGACTCAAGGGGACATGCTCAGTTTTCACACCCAAAATACGCGGCTCGCGCTTTTGTCAAACTCATGCGTACCTATTACTTTACCCACAATCTTCGTTCTGCTAATGACATCATGAATCGTTACGCACCGGCGACAGATACCATTGGCTCTGTGGCAGGTGGCAGACCAAACCCAACCACAGAATATGCAAAGCAGATTTCACGGGCACTTGGAAAAAGCCCAGACGAAGACTTAAAGTTGTTCGCAAATGAGACTACCGTCAATAAAAATGAAATGGTGGCGCTATTGATCACGTTTGCGAAATGGGAAATTACCGCTAATAATCAAGTCACCAAAGAACTTGCCCTTGATGGTATTGCCCTAGCGGGTTACTGAACAACTATTAGCGTACAAACTATTCAGGTTGTGGTTTATTCGCTATTTCTAGACGAGTTATTCTACTAAGTTGAAATAACAATGCTTGAATCCAAACCTTTTAGCATCTCAAGAAACGTATTCTTCCATGCTTGCATGCCACCACTCATTATCTTCGTGCTGTTAGCTGTTTCTCTATGGGCGCCAACAAATGGCGAGGTTGAATTCCCCTTAACCATGGCCATTTTTATTGCAGGTGCCGGGGGAGGCATAATTAGTACCTACTTTCGGTTAAAGGATGTGGCCTCAGCTAAAGTAGAAGCAAACGCTATTTTACAAATTTATATTTCACCGATTATTGCCGGGCTGCTCGGCTGGATTTGTTATGCTTTTTTTATTACCGACATGATTAGTGGGCCTTTGTTTCCTGAATTTGTAAACAAAGAACATGATTATGAGGGACTCAGAAGTGTTTTTCAAATTCAACCCGAACATACTTTAGATGCAGCAAAAGCTCTATTGTGGGCGTTTATCGCTGGTTTTTCCGAAAAAATGATCCCCAATATTCTCGATAAACTATCCCATCAGGCTGAAACTCAAGTCAGGGTCAAAGAATCCAACACAACCATTGAAGTAGTGACGTCAAACGAAGATCAAAAATAGAGGAAAGAAAATGGATATGAGAAAGCTAATCGATTTTCGGCAAAATATAATTCAACCAGTATTAACCCAAATGGGCGCCTCGAACTTAGCCGCAGAAGAATTGTTGTTGGGCACGGCTATTCAAGAAAGTTTGTTTTTAAAGTATCGAGTTCAAATGGGCGGTGGACCGGCGGTGAGTTACTATCAAATGGAACCGGCAACTCATAATGATATCTGGGACAACTATTTAAGGTATCGCAGTGAACTTGCTGCCAAGGCTATTGCCTTTCTTCGCTCGCCTGATGCGGACAAAATTGCAGAGCTTGAAAGTAACGACAAATATGCAACTGCAATGGCACGCATTCATTATATGCGTGTACCGGAAAAGTTACCTGATGCGGGAGATGTAAAAGCACAGGCAAACTATTGGAAAGAATATTACAATACGCCGCTTGGTAAGGGTAAACCAAGTGAATTCATTGAAAAGTGGGAACGGTATCTTGCACAAAGTAACATTTGAAATACGAAAAACCTTTACTGTAGGTTTATGGGTATTCTTGTCATGCTTGAGTGCCTGTTCAACAAACAGCCAGCATACCCAACAAAAACGCTTAACCGAGCAAAGTAACTATTCTGTTGTTCAAGCAACTGATAATAAGCCGAAATACGTGACTAATTACACTGCTTCAGGCAAGCCGTATTATCATCTAAAATTTGTGCTCGATTCTGAAAACCTGTTGCAAGTAGAACGCTATACATTGCAAGAATTCGAGCAAAATGGTGGACAATTTGAAGTGCTTTTAAAAAAGAGCGCTTTCCCAATTCAGGCTCCAAACTGTAATTCCAATCTAATTCTGCGCATGCCTTGGGTTCCACCAGACGTTGATTTGACGTTGAAATACCAACTATATCAATCAATATTAGCTGTTTATCTAGGGCATGCCGAGCAAGTCTCTGTTGTATTAGAGCTAAACCCTTATGTGCAGGAAAGCCAGCAAGGAATTGAGCTAACGCAATGTAATATATTCTTTAGGCATGCGAATGCTAAGTATGTACCGCACACTGAAAGCTATCATTAATCCGCCAATGACTTCCTAAACGATCGCTTAAAAATAGCAACGTTTAATGATTTGCGCAGATACAATAAAGCAGACTTCTAAGCAATGGTATGCGCCTATTCACCGGCGACTAGCTGAATTCAAATTAGCGGTAATAATCTTGCCTAAAATATCACGAATATGATTAGCCTGAATTCGTGTACTTCGCAGGCAGGGAAAGATAGCTATTCATTTAAAAAATGGCGAAGTGGTGTCAAAAAGTACTATAAATATAGCGATTTTAAGAATGATCAATTTCAGCATTAACTAAGCTATGTAAGTTATTTACTTTAAGGTATTTTGTCATTCTCCAATCGCGGAAAAGCCAAGTAGTTTTTTCTGGGATTTGAGTTCGTGGAGTTTTTAAATTCAGAGGAAACACGTCCCTGATGATACTCCCCCAGCCGAGGCATCCATGTCTGGTTGTTCAGTAGTGCTGTGCAGCTAAAAAATTCCGCTTCACCCACTGGTACCATATCTTTGTTGTCTACTCGAAGATATATACAAACCGATCTTGAGTCGGTTTTTTGTGTCTGAAATAATTAAAGTTATTCAAGATAAATAGGATTTTGAGACACTAATATTAATTCATATTAGATTTAATGACATAGTTGATTTGGCCACTACAGATCGAGTGATTTACTAATAAACACTCTAATACAAGGCATACGTTCATACATCACAAATAATAATCTTATTAGGACCGTCTCGTTGGATCTTTGCTTTACCAGAGCTTTCTAAAAACTTTAGTAATGAGAGAGGATCATTCGTTTCGAATACGCCAGTGATCGACATACGTGAAAGGCTAGGGGAGTCTATTGTTATTTGCAGGGTGTTGTAGCGATTGAATTCATAAATCACTTCATCTAAACGATCATTCTTAAACATCATTTCCCTGACTTTCCAAGAGGTTTTTTTATCCAAGTCAGCTTTGACTTCTGTTTTCACTATGCCATTTGATTGCACAGTTGCTTGTTGTCCTATTGAGACTATTAACGTTTTATCTGATGTGAAATCAATATTGGTGTTTTTCTGTAATCGAATGGAATCATCCTTGATTGCTAAATCTTGGTTTTTGACTGCATTATTTGTCAGAGCTACTTCACCTGTAATGACCGTTAATTCAATTGTACCTTGGTTGTTTCTGACATTGAATTCAGTGCCTAAAGCTTGAAACATTGTTCCATTTACCCAAACTCTGAACGGTTTATTCGGATCATGTGCAACTTTAAATATCGCTTCACCTTGATATAGGTAAATGTTCCGAAACTGTTCAGTGTAGTCAATTTCGATATTCGTTAACGTATTTAAATACACTATTGAGCCATCAGCTAGTGTTACGCTTCGCTGTTCACCAAGCGCGGTTGTATAGTCATTTTTTAATTGAAGGTTAGGGGTATCTTCATTAATAAATAAGGGGGAATTCAGTTGAGAGAACGTAAAAATACTGATGACAATCGTTGCTGCCATCGCTAACCATATACGGGCTGTTATATTTTTTCCTCGACGTTCATTTTTAGTTGTTTTCTCCGAGTTAATTTTATTGCTATGAATTGTTAAAATATTACCGTCTGACTTACTTATGTTTGCTAACAAACTATCTATAGAAATATCCTTGTTTGGATCAATGTCAGACAACACATCAAAAATGGCACAAGCCTGTAAAAACTCGTCGAGGTGAACCGGTCCTTTAAGTAACCAATGAGTAAATTCCTTCTTTTGCTTCTCATTTAAATCACCGTCATCCAAAAGCATTGCCCAATGACTCGCTTCTTCAATAATATGAATGTTTGCTTGGTTATACTTACTCATAATTCTTTACTCATACTATGTGCCTTTCGACATTCAGTAATCGCTCTGGTTAAATATTTTCGCACGGTATGAATTGAAATCCCAAGTTTTTGCGCGATCTCGGCATGTTTTAAGCCGTCTCTTTTTCTCATAAGTAGTATCGATTGATAAATAGCCGGTAAACCTGAAAGTATATTTTCTAAATCAGTGATCGCTTTTTGCATTTCGAAATTCGATTGGGGATCATCATCGCTCGCTATTTCTTCAATGCCATCAAGTGAACAGGTATCTTTTTCCGCTTGGCGATCACTTTTGATTCTCACTTCGTGGACTAAATTAGCAGCGATACGAAAAAGATACGCTTTTGGTTGCTCTATTAGATCAGTTCGTTCTACACGCATTAGTCTAAGATAGGCTTCTTGTGAAAAATCTTGCGCTTGTTGTTTGTTTTTTGAACGCCGCAATAAGAAAGCAAATAGCTCTTTATAAGAACTATCATATAGCCCTTTGATAAATCTACTGTTTCTACTTACTGTATTGTTAGTCATTGCTTCATATCTTGCTGCGGTATTTGACGCGTAAAAAATGAAAAAAAAAGGTTCTCATTAATTAAGAGTGCTTCTGGATAGAAAGTAGGTACAAAAAATAAATATATAAATAATAGTACCCAAAGTTAGTGTCACTGCACTCTTTCTTCTTGAGCAGGTAAAAACCTGCGATATTGTTGGCGATTATCTATGCCCAATAAAAAACACTAATATATCATGGTCATAGGAACATAAGCATGAAAACACATATCCCTAAGTGGAAAAGAAAGCCAATTGTACTTTCTGTTATTTTGTCGTTGGCGGGCAGTTTGAGTGTGGTGACTGACGTCAGCGCCCAAATCAAACAAGTACAAATCAAAATAGCGGCAATACCCCTTGATAATGCATTGCAAAATGTAGCAAAGAAATTTGGTAAACAGATTGTATTCTTTTCTAATGTAGCTAACGGTTTGACTGCTGAAGCGTTCTCAGGCTCGTATACAGAAGAAGAAGCTTTAGATTTACTGCTTAAAAATACAGAACTTCAATACCGTTATATAAATAGCAAAACGATCGCAATCGAAAAAGCTATAGAGGGAGTAAAACTCGACGGAAAAAAGCGAGTGGAGACAAATAGTCTCATCAACGACCAAGCTCAACAGAACGCCAGTAACGATCGTCCTACTGGAGCAGGTAAAGGAACAATCGAAAATATAACGGTTACGGCACAGCGGCGTACTCAAAATTTACAAGAAGTTCCTATTTCAGTTTCTGTCATGAAAGACGATTTGCTCGATAGCATTACTACGAATGGCGCTGATATTCGTTTTATGTCGGCACGCATACCGAGTTTGAAAATTGAATCTTCGTTTGGTCGCTCTTTTCCGCGCTTTTATATTCGAGGTTTAGGAAACCAAGATTTTGATTTAAACGCTTCTCAGCCAGTATCTTTGATTTATGATGACGTTGTGCAAGAAAGCCCTATTTTAAAAGGGTTCCCTGTTTTTGACGTAGAAAGCGTAGAAGTACTAAGAGGACCTCAAGGGACTCTATTTGGTAGAAATACACCGGCCGGCCTAGTGAAATTTACTTCTAAGAGGCCAACACAAGATTTTGGAGGTTATTTTTCTGCTTCATACGGCTCTCTAAATACATTATCGACTCAAGGCGCACTAAGCGGAGGGTTAACCGACACGCTTTCAGTTCGAGTTTCGTTATTAAATCAAACGCGAGATGACTATATCGATACCCAAGCCCCTGGTTTCGAGGAAAAAGACGTTTTAGGTGGGTATGATGACCGAGCAGCTAAAGTCCAAGTTTTATACGAGCCTAGTGATAAGCTTTCCGCGCTTTTTAACTATCACACTCGAGATTTAGATGGGACTCCTACTGTATTTCGCGCTAGTGCAATCAAACCCGGTACAAATAACTTTGTAGAAAACTTTGATCGCAATATTGTCTATCAAGATGCAGCTCAACGAGCAACTCAGAGTGTGAAAGTAGACGGCGGCAGCGTTAAATTAGAATACTTAGATAATGACTTTAGCTATACGTCGGTGACGGGTTATGAGTCGGTTGAAATGTTTTCACGTGCAGATGTTGACGGTGGGTATAGAGTGAGTAGTTTTGGCGACCCCTCTGGATACACAGGAGAGCTGGGAACAGTGCCTTTATTTTCCGTAGAAAGTGCTGACGGGATCCCTGAGCATAGTCAATTCACTCAAGAGTTTAGAATTGCCTCTAATGAGCTGGGCCGGTTTGATTACCAAGCTGGTGCATTCTTTTTTACCGAAGATCTCGATATCGATACCTTTCATTATAATGAAGACGGCAGTGTTAAACGATATTTGCAACAGAATCAGCAAACGGACGCATGGGCTGTATTTTTTTCAGGCGATTATGATGTGAGTGATGAACTCAGTATCACTGGTGGACTTCGATACTCAAAAGATGAAAAAGAATATACTGCTCAGCGAATCATTTCGACCTCTAGCGATGGTGAGTTTTTTGATCCAATGTATGCCAATACAGAAGACTCGGCTATTAGCTGGGATTTAAGTGCAACTTATAAGTATTCAAGCGATACCAATTTGTATAGCCGAGTTGCAAAAGGATTTAGAGCTCCCAGCATTCAAGGGCGCGTCGTTAGTGGTAATAACCCACAATTAAGTATTGCAGATTCAGAGACAATTCACTCAATAGAAGTTGGAGCAAAATCTGATCTGTTAGATGGGTCTGCTAGGGTCAATTTCGATATTTTTTATTTTGAGATGGATGACCAGCAATTAACTGCACAGTCTTCTTTCGATGAGGGGGCGGCAAAAGAACTCCTGAATATAGATAAAACGGTTGGTTACGGCTTCGAACTTGAAGCTGAGTATGCGATAACCGCAGACTTACTTACTACGTTGGGGGTTAGTTACAATAACACCGAGATTCAGGATGATAATGCAGCTATCTCAACCTGTGATTTTTGTACCGTACGGAATCCAGTAGATGAAAACGGCTTGATTGGTGTAGATGGATTATCCTTACCTCGTGCGCCAGAGTGGATCGGAAACTTCACAATGCGTTATAGCACGCAAGTCGGGGATGGAGATCTTTATTTCTATACTGATTGGTCTTACGCAAGTGAAGTACAATTTTCCTTGATTGATGCCGTTGAAATGCAACAGGATCCCTATTTGGAAGGTGGTATTCGCATCGGTTACCTTTTCGCCGTGAATGATTACGATATGGAAGTTGCGGCTTATGGTCGAAATATAACCGATGAAACAGCATTAGTTGGTGGTTTAACCATTAACAACCTTGCTGGTATTGTTAACGAAGGACGGGCATGGGGAGCGGACTTTAAAGTTAAGTTCTAAGCAATCTTTTAGTATTGCCTGTTTAGTGGTCGAGCTGCTCCATATGTTTAACTGGAGTAGTTCTGTCACACCAACTTTTTCCTATTTAGGAGTTGTCGAATGAAATTAAATTGCATTTTAAAAACTATTCTTAGTTTTCTCTTATTCTTTGGTTTTTCCTCTATTTTAAATGCCCAGCAGACAGTCGATATATTAATTACTAATGGGCATATTCTCACCATGGACTCAGGTCTCACAGAGTATCCGAACGGTTTTTTGGCTATTAAAGACAACAAAATTATCGAGATAGGACCCCATTCGAAGACTCAACTATTTACGGCCACAAAAGTTTTAGATGTTGAGGGCGACTTGGTGCTACCTGGGTTCATTAACACACATACTCATGTTTCGATGACGTTATTTCGCTCTCTAGGGGACGATGTTGAGGATCGTCTACATGGATACATTTTCCCGTTAGAGAAAGAATTTGTATCTCGAGAAATGGTTTATTTAGGCGCGGAATTGGGCAACTTAGAAATGCTTAAAGGGGGAGTGACAACGTATGCTGACATGTATTATTTCGAAGATGAGGTCGCAAAAGCCGTAGATCAAATTGGGATGCGCGCTGTGCTAGGACAAACAGTTATTAAGTATCCCCAAGCTGACGCTAAAACGGCAGAAGAGGGCATTGCTTACGCAGAAAAATTTATAAAAAAATACAAGAATCATCCTCGTATTACTCCTGCATTTGCGCCTCATGGTCCGTATACAAATACGACTGAAACCCTGCAAAAAATAGCAGAGCTCTCCTTGAAATACGACGTTCCAGTTCTAACGCATTTGGCTGAATCTAAAAAAGAGCAAGACGTAATTGCTCAGCGTAGTAATGGTTTATCCCCGATCGCCTATTTAGAAAGCATTGGGGTTCTAAATAAGAATTTAGTGGGCGCTCATGTCATTTTAGCGAATGAGCAAGATATTGCGATTTTGAAAAAATATCATGTCGGTGTTGCCCATAATTTGAGTGCCAATATCAAAGCTGCAAAAGGTGTTGCTCCCGTCGTGGAAATGTTAAAGCAAGGTGTTGACGTCGGCTTAGGGACTGACGGCCCAATGTCTGGGAACACGATCAGTTTAATGGATGAATTTAGTCAAGTCGCAAAAGTACAAAAGCAATGGAATAAAGACCGAAGCCTTATGCCAGCCGTTGAGGTGATCAAAATGGCGACAATGGGCAGTGCTAACGTGCTCAATCAGGGGGATTCAATAGGATCGTTAGAAGTAGGTAAATTGGCAGATATTATTGTTATTGGCACTAAATCAGCCAATATGACACCTATTTATAATCCTTACTCTGCGATCGTATACTCGGCTTATGCAACCGACGTCCGACATAGCATTGTCGACGGAAAATTACTTATGGAAGATCGTAAAGCGCTAACGATTGATGAGGATGATGTTATTAAACGTGCTTATGAGTTTAGTCTCAAAGTCAAGCAAGCGTTGATTAGTCAAGGTAAGCCCATTTTATAGCTAATTAAGACATTGATTTTTCTATAGGCTGATTTGTATCGTTTTATGGTCTTAAAAGTTAGATACAAACCGACTTTAAGACGGTTTTTTGTAAGCGTTTAGCAAAGGCCGTCTTCTCAATTCAGATTTAACACGCACATGTAGTGCTTTAACGATCAGTCGAGGACAATACTCATTTCAAAACTTTTTCCGAACGTAAAAGTGATATCGATAAAATGTCAGCACAGCCAACCAGCAAGTTATTAAACTCAAATCAGCCACTATATATACGCCACGACCGCTGACAGTTTGATCCTCGCTAGAGTTTGGGCGCCGGTTAAAGTCCGGCCTCTGGTATTAAACTTTACAAGTCTAAATTAAACCGGCTTCATGTCGTATTTTTGTACCTAGTTAAAAGTTTCAACTCGGCTGGCAGACTCAAACTTGACTATCAGCGGCTTACCGTAAACAAACAGGAAAACTCTGATTTAGAACTGTTTCATTAATGGCGAAGTGGACACTCTACTCTCTATTGCACTGGGGCCTATCGACATCATTCGGGTCTACAAAAAATACTAAACAAAGACCTCTTAAAAGAATAGTTTCCAGAAACTACATGGCTGAGTGCGCCTGTACAGCAGAGCTTAATTATTTACCTACTACATCAACCTATTTTTTGCTTTGATAGGATTAGAGTCTGATATTATATAACCGTTAACGGCGAGCGGACGTCACTATTTGGTTAGGTTACCAATAGGTGGCGGCTTAAACTGCCATGAAACCGGCTCTGCGGGTCGTAGCGTTTTTTTAGCGCTAGCAATCTAATACTGTTTTCACCAAAGTACATTTTCAGTTCAGCTTTGCCTAAAATACTCATAGTTTTGATATGCCCGCTCATTATAAAAATCAGATAATATTGTATGGCTGTCATCGACCCAATTTTTTATTTTTCATTAACGACTATTACTACATTAGGGCTAGGTAGTGCTGAGCCTACTGGAGATCTACGTATGATAGCTGGAATCGAGTCAGCAACTGGATTTTTACTTATAAGCTGCTCAGCATCGAAGCTATTTACTCGTATGAATAACGTTTAGTAAAATTTGCGCGCATTTGAGGGCGAGCTAAACGATAACGTCCACCATAATATGAAGTTGATTAACACTCATTTTATGTCGCTTTTCACAGGTCTCCGAACAATAAAAAAAGCTTGTCACCTAGAAAAAGTGAAAAGCTTTGAATGAATATAATAATTGTTTGATAGCTTAAAAGTGGTAATTTGCTTTGATAAAACCTCTTCGACCTAGTAAATCGTAAGTCATTACATCGGTATTGGCGTCATTCCACGAGGTAAGATAGGGGGCCTGTTTATCAAAGATATTATCGATACCCATAGAAACGATTAGATCATCGTTTACACTGTATGATGCGGCTAAGTCTGAATACGTCAGCGCATCAACTGATTTCCCTAGAGGATCAAAATCTCCGCCGTTAACATCATCTGCTCCACCGATATAACGTAACGAATAGGTGGCCGTCCAGTTGTCACTCATCAGTGATAAGCTGAAGTTACTGCGCCATTTGGTATAACTACCCTGATCTTCAGTAATAAAACCCACTTTATCAATTGTCGGTTGACCTGAAAAAGGAGTACTTTCATGATTGAGTAATCGAGTAATATCTAGAGTCGAACGAGCATTCAATCCGATAATTTCAAATCTGTATGCGACATTGAAGTCTAGCCCGCTGACCTTTTCCACCGCCGCATTCACCGGCCGCTGATTTAATTCGCTTACTTGTTTTGTAACAGGATGACGAGAAAAGGTATCACAGAATTGGGCATTGCCCTGAGGATCTTCGTAGCACAACTTCAGCATATCTGAGCCATTGACAGACGTTATTGCATCTTCGATTTCGATATTAAAGTAATCCAACGTGGTGGATAAACCTTCAGCAAATTCGGGTTGCCAGACAACTCCCATGGTTGTGGTATCAGCTGATTCTGCACCAAGACTTGGATTGCCGCCGACACTAGTTAAAACAGTCGTACCATCTTGAACAAAATTTGCCGGTACACCAGCTGCCAGGCAATTGGTCGCAATCACACCAGTCGCATTCTCGCAAGGATCAATGGTGCGTAGGTTTTCACCGTTTGTTCCACCAAAGAGTTCAGTAATCACTGGCGCTCTAAAAGATGTCGACTGAACTCCCCGTACCATTAAGCTATCATTCACATTCCAAGTTACACCAAGTTTATAGGTGGTTTTTGATCCTACTGTGCTGTAATCGGAATAGCGAGCAGCCATCTCCGCCGTTAAATTTTTAATCAGAGGCATGTCGGTTAGCAAAGGTATTGACAACTCAATGAAGGCTTCGCTCACATCATAACTACCGCTAATTGGATCTTCTTGACCATTGCGTAACACTGTAGAGTCTGGGTCGCGCCAGCCTTTTTCAGTACGTTTTTCAGCGCCCACGGCAAACCCCATGATACCAGCAGGTAACTCTATTAAATCTCCGTTTACATTGGCTGTCCAACTGAGCATTTGATTTCCACCAGTACCTTCACGGCGATACTTAACATAATTAATGACGTCCTGGCTCAATTCGTTCGCGCCGAACCAGTCACCACAGGGAATTCCATTACTGTTATCGTAAGTACAAACGCTGTCATCCAATGTTTGCGAGGCGCGTGCCGGATCAATATCAAATGTCCAACCATCAGTACCCGTATTCCGCCCATAATTGAAGGCCACGTCCCATTCCCAATCGTTTTTAAGGGTGCCGGTAAGACCCGTTACAACTCGTACTGTATCGGTTTCCTGAAAGAAGAAGGGCGCCCCGAGTTCAGTATTCCTGCGCCGTTGAAACTCAAGACTTTGTCCCGTTGGATTATATTGAAAATCTGCTGCAACTTGAATTCCGGCAAAGCCATTTCTGGGGGTGACTATTTGCTCCCCTTTGCGTTTTGTATACATTGCTTCGGTGAATAAAGCTAACGAGTCATTAATTTCATAATTAACAACGCTGGAAAGATTGATTCGTTCTAAAGGGCTAACAGCATTGAGGTAAGGGATATAATTAAAGCTATGTTGGGCGGCGTTATATGGGCCAAAGTCATCTCCACGAGACGTTGTGTCTGGGTCTTGGTTGAATTGTACTTGGCTTCCGTCAGCTAAAAGCGCTCGTCCTCCTTCTGTCGTGCTGCTACCGAAACATTCGAACGTTCCCTCTTCAGTGCCAAATTTTGAGCATGCTATACGGTCAGATTGACGGACGGCTGAGGTATTAGAATAATTTGCGCTGAAAATCGCATTTCCACGATCAAAGTTCCCGCCAATTGTCAGGCTAACATCCTGATTCTCTCCGTCATTTTCATCACTGATGCCAGCCTTTACGCTTAGCTCTGCCCCTTCAAACTCTTTTTTGGTGATAATGTTAACCACACCAGCTACGGCATCTGCACCATATATAGCAGAGGCGCCATCTTTTAATACTTCAATTCGGTGAATCATCGAGGTGGGAATCATATTCAAATCAACCGAGCTATTTGCACCTGTCCCTCCTCCGACAACTCGGCGACCATTTAGCAATACTAGGGTACGCTTTATTCCCAAGCCCCGAAGATTGACTTGCGCAGTTCCATATCCCCCACTTGTCCAGTAGGCGTTAGTGGCGTTACCTGCAACTCCTGCAGAGAAAGACATCTCTTGCAATAAATTTTCAACATTAGAAATCCCCGACATGCTGATATCGGCTGCGGTAATTATGGACACTGGACTGGCTGACTCAATATCTGTTCTTTTAATTTTTGAACCGGTGATTTCAATTCGTTCCACTTTAGTCTCTTGTGCAGTGACTAAAGTAGGAGTTGCAACAACTCCAGTAATGATCATGGCTGTACAAATACGAGAAGCCTTTATAGTTAGATGTTTCATGTGTTAATCCCTCGTGCTCTTTGAAAGTAATTATTTTGCTAGCTACTGCCTTTTCCTTATGCTTTTATATATCAACTATGTGGTATATACAACAGATCAAATTTAATACAGTTTTACATATAAATCATATGGGTAAAGGAATAATCCCGTATGCTTTTATTAAAAAGCTTTTTATGTGGTATATACTAGGTGGTGACTTTTCTGGTTGAAATTATTAAATGGCAGGCCAACTGGATTTGTGTAAATTTATTCGTTGCGAATTGATTGGTACGCTTAATAGTGAGTACCTAAAGAAAATATGATTGAAAAGGATGTTCGAGCAAAGTCTGCAGCACATAACGCTGAAACTGACCCATTGGGGAAAAATTTATGATTGATTATCGAAGCGGTATTAGATTTGATAATTGATTTAGCTTGGAACTAACTCAAAAGAAAATGTTCTGCCATCTTAGTGGTGGACTATTTTGTACATTATAGAAGCTAAAAGTAAAACTTATGAAACCACCAAAATATAAGCTAATTGCTGAATTCATCAAAAGTAAGTTGGAATCGATGATATGGCAAGAAGGCTATAAAATCCCCTCTGAGACAGAGTTAGCTACTCAATTTTCTGCAAGTCGAATGACTGCAAGAAAAGCGGTGGATGAAATGGTTAACTTAGGCTTGCTAGAACGGGTACCTAGTGTGGGGACTTTTGTGAGATCTATCCTGCCACAGAGTTCACTGTTGGAGATAAAAAATATTGCGGACGAGATCTTATCTAGGGGACATACCCATAAAATGACGGTACTCAGCAAGTTGTTGTTAGTGCCAAACGATGCGATTGCGATAAGCTTCTCGTTACAAAATAAAAATGTGTTTAAGATCATCATCATCCACTTTGAAAACGATTCGCCCATTCAGCTAGAAGAAAGATATGTTAATGCGGAAAAAGTGCCGTTCTTTCTGCAGCAAGATTTCAGCAAAATTACCGCGCACCAATATTTAACCTCAGTGGCCCCTCTGACCGAAGCGGATATCTCGGTTGAAGCTGTGATGCCCACAAAAATTCTCAAACATAATCTACAGCTGAATGACAATACCCCTTGTTTAAAAGTTACCAGAAGTACCTATTCGAATGGACAGCCAATCAGTTATGTTGTTCTGTATCATCCCGCGAACAAATTCAAGTTAACCAGTGCCTATCGAACAGCCCAATAAAACTTGGGAAAGAGACGTTGCTTGACAGGATAATGAGCGCATCACTATTGCAATTGTTCGGGGAAATACCGCCATATAAAGGTGCTGAGCACAGTGTTCATTTCTTTCCTGAAAGAACGAGAGAGTATCGCCAAAAGGCAGTTTGGTACCAATTTTTTTCGCTACCTTTTGGCGTAGTGCTCACTATTTAAATACATCGAACCTGATATCTTCCTCTTTCACACCTTTAGTGGTTAGCAATGAAATCACGTCGTCCATCATCCCCTGAGGCCCGCAAAGATAAAATTCCAAACCATGTATATCCCCCAGATTATCTAGATTCAAAGCTAATATATGTTGTGTATAGCCTGTTGCGCCTAGCCATTGTTCGTCTGGTTTTGAAAGGATCGGATAGTAATGAAAATTCTCATTATGTTCTGCAAGTCGATAAAAATCCTCCACATACAATAAATCTAGCTCTGTACGTGCGCCGTAAAAAAAGTGAATTTGACGGGGAGGCTGAGTATTAGGGCTTTTATGTTGAATGGCCACTTGTTCTTCGATTAACGATTTTAAAGGGGCCATGCCTGAGCCGGCCCCTATTAGCACTATGTTTTTCTCACTGGATTGTTTGATAGCGAACTCTTCGAAAGGACCAAGGGTTTCAACCGTTTCACCTATTTCAAGATTACTTAGGTAATGGGATGCCAGTCCAGGGCGCACGCTATCATGAGGGGCTGATTGAATTTTAATTGTAAACACAAGTTCGTCAGTCGTCATGGCAGAGACTGCACATGAATAACTCCTTGTGCAGGCATCATGATCAAATTGAAGGTTTTTGACATGTTGCCAATGTGATTTGAGCTCTTCCGGCAGTGCCAAAGGAATTGATGTACTTTTGGCTGCGGGGATAAAGAAGCGCATAAACGCCCCTGCTTGGTAGGGGATGCGATAGCCATTTGTAACTTTAAAGCGCAACTCCTTGATAAAGGGGCTCACAAAGCGACTGTGCATAAGTTCAAGGGTATGCTTTGAGGCATTAGTTACATCCATTAACGTCATGTGACTGATATCGTCGCTAAAATGCTGGCAAGCCAAACGAAAACCTTGTGCCAATTCATCATGACTAAAATGAAGTTGATCTGCCGATGTGGCGTTAATTTTGGGACTAATCATTACTTTGCAGCGACCACAAGTTCCGCCTCCACCGCAGGTTGAGGGTAAAATAATGTCATGTTCGACTAGGCCATCCAGTAAATTGGAGTGAGTTGAGAAAAGAACAGTGCCCATGCTTTTACGCTCCTCGTCGAACAGTTTTATTTTACGCTTTTTAGCAAAGAATTTAATTTTATACTGTCCCCGAAAACCCAAATCAACAGTCCAAATTAAGCCGGTGAAAGATAACCACAACGAAACAAATGCAAACAAAATAATTTGGATATTGTTAAAACTACCTTCACTGGCGTAATCCATAAAATGCAGCATAAAAAAGATATCTGCTAAGCGCTTATCATTGTCGCTGTGCCCAACGATACGACCTGAACCTGCCTCAACATAGACACTGGTGTCCACTTCATCATTAAAGTTAATCTGCCATGTGGGGTTGCGCTGCTGGGGGAAATCACCTATTGAAGAATCGAGTAATTTAGTCGAATGGATTTTACCTGGGCCATTATATGACTGCCTTGCTAACGCATTGGCCATCACGTTATCTATAATGACTTTTTGTCCAGTATAAGCGTTTATCAATGTGTAGTTATTTTCAAAGTTCGGATATAAGCTTTTCTTGTGTGTCAAAAGATAAAATGGTTGCGAGAGCAAGGTAGTGGAGGCCAACATTAAACTCGACTGGAATTTTTCCAAAACGTCTTTTGGTTCGACTAGTTTATCGAGCTCAATATGTGCGGTTGGTTTTGATTGAGATAAGTAGGTGTGACCAGCAGCTTTGCCATGATCCATTAGATTAAAATAGAGCCCGCTTATCAACCACAATAAGAACTGTATACCGACAATAACGGATGCCCATTTATGTATTTTTCTAACCCACAGCATCATGATTTTCTCCCTCTATATGTGCCTAGTTGTTGCCCTGACTCAAATGACGAGTTGGTTTTGTTGTTGTCTCTTCTAAATACCCTGAAATAGACTAAAATAAGGCCAAGAATGCAGGCTAAGAGCCCAGCCAGGGCTATCCAGAACAACAACATATTGTCTATTTCTTCTTCATCGCCATAATCCATTACATGAAAACGGAACATCCAATCAAATAGTCGCCAAAATTCATGCCGTTTACCGACCAACTGACCAGTTTGAGCAGACACATAAATCGACGGAGAACCGAAATTGTCAAAATTCACCCGCCAAGCAGGCAGCGCTCTCGGGCTTAATTCAAAAGGAGGATTGTCAATCAGCAGTTCAGTTTCCTGAATCAGCCCATTGCCACTGTAATAATGCCTTGCGGCGGATTGGGCAGTTTGTTTATTTAGTGGCGATAACAGACGTCCATCGACAGCATCCACAAGCAACGCTTCCCCATCAATTGTAAATCGATAGACGTTAGTATTGATAAATGTTCCGACGCTAATCTCTGCTGCCTTCGGATAATCATTGAGTAACTTTTTCAATGAATAATTAATATTCTCTGGTGCTATTTTAGTTTGGTGGTTAATCACTAGGCTGTCGCCATGAATATAGTCAATATCAAAGAAAACCATATAGGCCCCAGTGACCGACCATATGACAAATTGGATACCGATAAATAACATTAACCATTTATGGAATTTACGGCTGGTTTTGAGCGTTCTCATTGATTTATTCATTGCTCAATACCCGTCGTAGTGCGCTCATTGTTATAAAGTGCGTTATTTTGAATGTTGGTATTAAATAAGTTCATTCAGAATTGTTCCTCGTAATGCTTGATCGTTGTGTAAACTTGACTGCTTCCATCTTTGAGCAGTAGCAATATTTCATAGGGCATAAAGCGCTCGTTTAGTTCCATTCCAGGTGAACTTAATGGCATGCCTGGCACAGATAGACCGAGCGCATCATGGTGTTTATCTACAAGAAATCGGGTAATAAATTTAGCTGGTACATGGCCTTCGAATACATAACCTTCCATTGATACCGTGGTATGGCAGGAACGAAGATTAGGGTTGATATTGAACTTGGATTTTATATCTCCAATATCGTAAAGATCCTGTGCATTGACTATAATATCTTGCTTTTCAATGTGGCTTATCCATTTTTTACAGCACCCGCAGGATGGTGCCTTGTACACTTCGAGTTGAATTTTCACTTCTTTCTCAAATACACTCCCTAAGGTATGCACTGAAACACTTATTGCTATAAAAAACACCCACATTTTTTTATTAAAGTACTTATTTATTTGATACATATCGGCCCCGAATAAATCGGTTAGGTCCAACAAAATTAGATGTCGAAACGTTAGGGAAAACGAAATTGACACGCTGAATTTAGTGCTCGATTTGGGCTAATTCAGACGCACTGATCCTAGGTTAGGAAAATATGGGGGGGCGAAATAATGATGTAATATCAGGTTGGAGGGTAGAGTCAGGACACTGGTTAGTTTTATGATCTTTAACTAAGGGTGCTAACTGGATAACATTATTTGTTATTACTATGAGTGAAGCGCAAATACCGGCAGGACAAGAACAGTCATAATCACAACAATCAGGCTTTTCACTTCTTTTGTGATGAAGCATCTTGGCACCAGACTGCATATCATGTTTCATCATATTTTGGTGCGTGTCTGTTATTTTTACCGCGTCATTTGTTCCACAGGAAACTGGCGCAGCAGTGCTCTGAAGCATAAAAGCTAATAACAACACAGCAACAAATATTCTAAGACAAAAATAAGACATGTAACTCTATTATGAAATGAACAACGTACCGCAGCAATATTAATCGCCATTTGAACTGATTAAAAGTTCTTTATGCAACGACGACCAATTTCTGCCAGCTAAGTTGAATCTGGGTGGGTGACAACTAATTGACCTGAATTTAACTAATGGACTCCTAGTATCTGGTAATTGAACGTGTGCGACATGCTTTGAAAGTAAAATCGTGCAAGTCGTTATTAATGAAGCATTTGTTTGCGAAATAATAGGTTAAGCCTGATCTACTGCATATTTTTAACATCCACGTCTTCAGTAATTTATTTACTATACATTCGGCTTTTGGCGAGTATATTTTTACTATCAACATATATCTTGGACCTATCTCAATATGAGGGATAAACGCTATTCAGAAAAACTCAAAAGAGAAGCAGACAAGCAAGCTACGCAACGAGATCAAAATATAGCGGGCTTAGTTAATCAGTTAAATGAGCAGCCCAGAAAAACATCGATGTATAAACACCATCACATATTTCTTGAAAGAAGTGTGTGATGGTCACGTGAATCTTAGGAGGTATAATTTGCAATCAGTGTGATTGAGGTAAACCGTTATTCGCACTGACTTTCTCCGACGTTTAGAGCCAAATTCATCAAAATGAGCCTGAACAGTCACTATTAACATTAATAGACGCGTCCTCTTCTTTTACGCGTTTAAGGTAGGTGGCTAGGCTCCAGTCTTTTTCATCTTTGTAGCGGGTATCGAGTTTGGTAAATTCTGAGATCCTATCGAGGCGGAAATTTCTAAATGCACCGCGTAGGTCGCACCAGCCAGCGAGTAGCCAGATTGGACTAAACGATATCAATGCGAGAGGCCGAATGACGCGCTGAGTTTGTTGATCGTTAAGGTCTAAATAAGTAAAGCTGACAAGGTGTTTGCGCCTTATGCATTCTCTTACGTCAGTGAAGTTGACTTCCCAGGGGATTTTGTAATGACTTGGGGCTGAAAACGTACTGATTTGGTGAAGTTCGTTAATTAGCTGTGCGGGTAATGTGGCTTGAATTTTACGATAAGCACTTTGCGCTTTTTCGGCGAATTTTTCATCAGTCCAGTTACTTACCATACCAATGCCTAAGGCTATTGCTTCTAGTTCATCTGTATCAAACATAATAGGCGGCAAATGGTATTTTTTATCGATTACATAGCCCACACCTGCTTCACCTAAAATAGGTACACCTGAATCCACAAGATCTTGGATATCGCGATAAATAGTTCGTAGGCTGACCTCAAGAGTCTCAGCCAAGGTTTGCGCTGTAACAGCTTGATGCATTCTTCTTAGGTGATGAACAATATCGTTTAGTCTGTCTGCTTTGCGCATGTGGGGTTACGTCGTCCGTGTGAATATCGGTTTTCAGTTATATAAACACTACTGACATTAACTGTCAGTAGTCAATGGCTACTATGAGGTTGCGTTAATTAATAACTGACAGGAGAGCGCAATGATTGGATACGTAACGATAGGAACAGCAGACTTAGCTAAATCAGGAGCATTTTACGATGCATTATTAGGCACCATAGGTGCCACACGGTTCATGGAGGAGCCCAATTACTTTATTGCTTGGGCGAAAGCGTCCGGCGAAGCTTCTCTTGGTGTTGCACTGCCATTTAATAAGGAGGCCGCAACAGTAGGTAATGGCACCATGGTCGCCATCGCGTTAGAAAATCAAGAACAGGTAAAGGCTTTCTATAACAAAGCACTTGAGTTAGGCGGTACGTGTGAAGGGGAAGTCGGCTTTCGCCCTCAAGACGCTGAGTCTGGCTTTTATGCGGGGTATTTTAGGGACCTAGACGGCAATAAACTGAACGCATTTTGCATGGTTGAGGCTAATTAACAAAGTATACAGAAGTGTTTATATCAGCTAGTTGGATATGAGGAAGCTGTTATTACAATCCGCAGTCTGAACTGCCTGATGTAAAACAAAAATACCGCTCACTAAGTGAGCGGTATTTGACGGTACTAACCGTTTATTCGTTGCTCGTTAGTATTTAACGCTCACGCCCGCAAACAAACGAGGGCCGTAGTCATTCACTTCTCCAAGGTTACCTTGCACATAGTAATCTTGGGATTTTGGCGCACTAAATAGGTTAATGGCTTCAACTTTCACACGTACATGATCATTTATTTTATAAGATGCGCGCGCCTCCCAAACACCTACTTCGTCAACGTAACGTAAACGGGTACCGTTACTGGTATAAGGTTGGAAGTATTCGCTACGATATTTATAAATCACGGCTGTGTCTAAATCACCAATTTGGTAGTACACCTGAGTACTAAACACATGCTCGGAAAAGCCAGGTACTGAACCGGGAGGGATAATACCTGCGCTAAGCTGAGTGGTATTTCCGTCTACGTCGGTAATAAAGGTGTCACCGTATAAACTGTCTTCGAATTCGAAATCAGTATCGGCATAGTTATAACCGACTTTGATGCCAATGCCGCTGTCCCAACGATATGCAATTGAGGTTTCTATACCGAATAAGTCACTTTCATTATCTGTAGTGACCGCGCTTGTTACTGGTAGTGCAAAGGTTTCACCGTTTATTTCAAAGTTTTCTAAAACGGTTTCTTGTTGGAATCCGCCTTGGAATTGCTTGTAGTAAACGCCGAACGCAAAAATTGAATCTTCATTTGGGTACCACTCAAATGCCACGTCATAGTTCCATGACATTAACGGCTGCGTATTCGGGTTACCTGAGCCATTCACGCCAACTAACAGATCAGCAAGGGAGGTTGGGGCAATATCATCATCTGTTTGGAACGTTCGGCTATAACCTAAATCAGAAGGGTCTGCGCGTGACATACCACGGTAAACACCACCACGGAGTAAAATATCCTCACTGTAATTAACCACTAAGTTAAAACTAGGCAAGACTTCAGTGTAATCACCGCCGCCTTGTATTCTTTCAAGTGAGTCGCCTGTTACCAAGCTCAGTACGCCTAACTCGTCAGTGACCACATCGAATGTATTTCTAAAACCAATGGACGTGACTTCAGTATCCACCACGCGTAGACCAAAGTTACCGCGAATGAATTTACCAAACATTTCAGTGTCATAACTGGTCATAACATAGGCAGAATTGGTTTTTTCTGTCACATCTATGGTGCCGCTATTTTGATACTCTAACTCTGGGTATGCGAACTCTCCGCCTTGGGAAGCAGCAACCGCTCTTGAGAAACATAAGTTATCGTAGGTCGCCCATGAAGAGCCTGTACCACTGCTAACTACATTGCCTGCGCTGTCTACGTTGGTAACAATGTCACCGTCTGACACGCTGGATAAAAAGTCGGATTCAGGGAATGACTTTTGGCAGCTTTCAAGCACTTCAAGCGCTGATGTCACGTCGGTATTTAAGTTGTACTCATTTCTTGAGCCGTTACCTTGGCTGCCACCGTACTGGATAAAGCTCAGTTCCGATGTTCTAAGACCGGCTTGAATGCTGGTGAAAACTTCACCGTCTAATGCGTAATCGAAATCCAACCGTGCAGACTTTATTTCATTATCTCTGGTATTTTCTTTGTCGATACGGGTGCGTAAACTGTCGGTGTAATTGCTAATGTCAGTGACATCAAAGTCGGTCAAGGTAAAGTGCGGGATATTCTCGCCCATATCCCAACTAAAGAACTGCCTGTCAGCGGTGCGACCTCTATTAGAAACTTGTAGCTCCTCACGCTCGGTTTTAGAATAAGAGACGTCGAAGTTAATGGTGAGTGCATCTGTGGCGTAATGCTCAATATTTACACCATAGCCGCGGTAGTTCTCTTCCCGAGAAAATTCTTCACCTGCCGACTCGATACGCTCTTGGCCTTCCCAATGCAGGATGCCGCCAACTTGATTGGTGACTAATGTTGGCCCAGTTAGGCCCGGTGTGGCGCGTTTTTGCAAAAAGATTAAATCGTGACGAGACTCTTGTTGCGTTCTATCTGACACTTGCGCATCAAAATTAATGTCCCATGCTTCTGACGGTTGGAACTGCAGGGCTAAGAAGAAAGCATCCCGTTCGTCTGACGTCTCGTTTTGGCGAAAGCTGCGGCTACTGCCAGTCCATGCGTATGGCGTTCCATCACTTACCGCTTTGCCTGTTTCAGGATCAATAGACGTATCGTAACCTTGGTTACTGCTTCCGCTTACTTGGTCCTCACAGTCGCCGGCACTGCTGCGATAGAAACCTTCGTTAGTATTGCTTGGGTCATTTAAACATGCCCATAATGAGGAACCCGTGGGGCTTGAACTTCTGTATTCGCCTTCAGGTTGGCTAATGTCCTGGCGTTGCACACCAAACGATACCCCTAAGGCTTGACCATTATCGAACTCAAATTGATCTACATAGCTAACGGTACCGCGAAACCCGACATCACCTTGCAGTGAATTATCAACGTTTCCACCATCAGGATTATAATTACCTTTTATCTCACCTTGAATACGCTGTTTGCCAAAATCGAGGGGCTGTACGGTTTCAAGTGAAATAACACCTGCTACACCGCCTTCAATCATAGATGCATCTTGGGTTTTATAAATAGCGACTTTCTTTACTAATTCCGATGGGAATTGCGAGAAGTTGACTGAGCGGTCACCACTACCATTGGTCGCTTGGCGGCCGTTGATGTGTGTTGCACTCAAAAATGGTCCTAAACCACGGATCGTAATTTCAGTAGCTCCACCGTTTTCACGGTGAGAAGCTGCGCCAGTGATAGACTCGAGTGCTTCACCGATAGAAAGAGCAGGTAAATCGCCAATATCTTCAGAGGAAAGTCCATCGACCACTGTAGTTGACTCTCGTTTAATGGCGATTTGATCTTGAATGGTTCTTCGCGAACCAACAACATCAATGATCTCAAGCTCTGCTTCATTCTCGTCTATCACTTCTTGCGTTTCTTGTGCTTGCAAGGCGAATGCAGTGATTGTGGTCATGCCGGCAATAATCGCCGCTTTTATCCATTTAGCAGCAGGGCGAACTGCAAAAGCAGGTCCCGCTGTAAAGTGCATTTCAGGTGTACAATTCTGTTTTTTGTTCAACGACATTTAAGTATCTCCGTTGTCTCTATTAATGTGTTTAAGGTAGCGTTTTGCTTTTTAATTTAAAATTAAGGTTTAATCTTGCTGTGCTACCCAAGTAGAGCCAACGCCTACTTCTGAAGCTTGAATGTAATGCAGGCCCTTCGCGCCAGCGGCGGCTTGAGCACCATTAGGATCTGTTTCAATGAGTGTGCTGGTGGCGGTAATAAATTCTGGTACTTCTTTACCGTTGCCTGCTGGGTCTTGATCTATTGCCCCATCAGTATCGAACTCGCCGTTGCCATCAACGTTGCGGATATCTACCCAATCGCCTGAGGTATCACCTGCCATGTAGCTATCGCTGAAGCCAAAGTTATTAGTTAATGTAGATTCAGTGTGGTTGATGATGTCGCAATCGTACTCGAACGAGTGATCACTGAAGCCGCCATCAGCATTCAAATAGAGTCCTTCGGTGCTTGCGTTTTCATTAAAACCGTTGGCAATTACATTGGAGTCGAAATCGATAACGAAGAAGTTTTTCGTCAAGCCGTACAACACAGGGTTGTCGGCTTGCACTAAGTCATCACAATCACTAACGCTGACTTTTGAGCCTATTTCGGTACTAAATACAATAGGTTGAAGCGAGTTGAGAACGGTATTGTTGGTCACGGTTAACGTTAAGTCACCAGTGCCGTCAAGTATCGCTTGGTTGCCTGAATTGGGTACGCCGCCATCAGCTTGAGAAAACGGGTTCGCGGTAAAGACAATACCCCCTGCTTCTTTGTTACCTGAACGGATACCAGCGATATAGTTATTGCTTATTGTGTGGCCTAAAGGAGTGACTAATACTCCACTGGGTCTATCGTCTGAACTAAGGATATCACTGGTGCGTATAATGACGTTGTCAGTAATGTTATTAAAACCACCGTCTTCTAGAGATATACCGCCGTTAGCGTTGAAAATAGTATTGCCATGAATAGTGGCACCGGAGGTTTGCACGCGCATTAAGCGCCGACCGGTAACAACATTTTCAATACGATTGTACTGTACGGTGAAGTTCGCAAGATCAGCAGCATCGCTACCTGTTGTGCTACCTAAGTTAAGTAGCAGTAGACTAGAGTTATCGTAGTTTTGATTAGCGCTATCGCTGAACAAGTTGTATTGAATAACGTGGTCTGAACCTGCTGAAGCAAGCTTAATGACTGACCCTTCAGTTGCGACATCACGACCAGAAAAAGTGTTCCGCTCAATTAATGCACCACTTCCTTTAAGAACTAACCAGTGATAGGCATCATTTGGATAGTTCAATACTGCCTGTTCGCCGTCCATGGTATTTTGCGAAAATACAAAGTGATCACCCTCAGAATAAATGACCGCTTCTTCGCCGCTATCACAGCTAGAGCCTGAGAGAGTATCGATATCAGTGAAGGTTAACCCCGTCACCGCCGCACCAGCAACGCCATCGGCAACATGAATACACAGGTCACCTGATACTGTTGGTGTTTGTCCCTCTAATGCGCGCAATGTAATTGCGCTGGCTAATTCTATTGCGGCTGCCGGGCTGTAAATATTGGTGTTTAGACCTAAAACATCACCATCAGCTAAGCTGCCAACAGCGTTTTCAAGTGCTGCGGTATCGCCCACCACTTGAGTGTATACAAGGGTATCGAGAGAGTCGGTAACCGTGCCGGTAAAGGTATCGTTATCTGTGTAAGACGCGCTCACTGAGATGATAGAACCAGCTTGGCTTGTGGGCGTAAAGGTTTTGCTATTAGTATCTGCAATTTCAACCCCATCCGCAGACCAAGCGTAAACCACATTTGCCTCGTTTATGCCGTTATTGTCAGTGATTTCAGCGGTTAACATAGCACTGGCTAAATAGGGTGACGTTCCCAAAATCTCGATGCTGCCGGGTTGGTCTACAGCGACACTTGTTACAGCAATGGTTACATCTGAGGTGTAGTCTTCGTCAAAACCGTTGTCGTCTACGTAATTGACTTGCACGGTTAAAACCATACCGACTTGAGACGCATCAACCAGATATGTACTTTCAGTCGCGCCATTAATGGCAGTATCATCAGCAAACCACTGATAGGTGACATCTCCCAGTGCACCATCAAGATCGGTAATTTCAGTGGCTAATGTGTTTCCTACCGTAGGCGTGCCCTGAATAACAATTGAGCCCTGAGAATTAATACGATAAACGACATCTGTCGCAGAAGAAGTAACGGACTCTTCAAAGTCTCGGTCGTCCTCAAAGGTCGCATTAACCGTAATGACTGTTCCAAACTGTGCTTCTTTAAGTTCAAGTTCGGCAGATACTTCGTCCGCAATTGCGACATCGTCCGCAAACCAAGTGTATATGATGGTTGCGTCTGCTATGCCATTCTCATCAGCAACAGTAGCGCTTAGTGTTGAACCGACAAAAGGGTCACCACTGACAGCAATCGATGCAGGAAAGATAATCGCGGAAACGTCAGACGTTGGGTCACTAATATGTGACTCATTAATATTGCCATCATCAGTATAAAGACCTTGGACGGTAATGGGGGAGCCAATTTGGTCATCCGTTAACGTGAGTGACGAGGTATTTGCATCAGTAATTGCCACACCATCAGCGTACCAATAATAAGTAATGGTACCTGAAATACCATCTGGGTCGCTGACTGAAGCGCTTAACGTTTCACCTGAAGTGGGTGTCCCCGATAGAGTAATAGAGCCCAACGTATTGGGGTTATTGTTTGAGTCTGTGCCGCAGCCTGTGATTGCCGCTGCAATCGCACAAAGTGCAAATGTTTTAAACTTCATAATGGCTCTATTCTCCGTATTATTGGTTTAGTTACATGCAGTTAGTTTGTTTTGTGGTTACCAAAATGGCCTATTTGAGGTTACCAATATGTGAGTATTTTAATGTCATTGTTAACCGGTTTGGTTATATAAACACAATGGTGTTACATTTTCCACAATATTTGCGTGGAAAAATTAACTTTTGGTTTACATTTGATCCAGGTAAGGCTAGCTCTATTTTTTATATTGGTATTACCAATGTGCTGTCGTCGGAACAGTTCGGGTGGTGTGACGGTGACAGCTGAGTTTAGATCTGCAGATGTGTATTTTGGGGCGAACGGAAGGGCGTGGCAGGGCTTGATAGCGATGGCGCGTTCACACCCTCGCTATGTCGACTTATTTGTTAGTGTCGATACCCTTTATGTTGATTGTCTAAGTGGTAGAAAGTCGCTTGAACGTAATCTTTAGGATCGCCTCCATTATTCTGATTATAAACCCCCGCTTTAAAATACATATATTGATTACTTTTATCGTAGCCGCTGTGACTCATATCAAGCACCTTGCTCATATTTGCTTTGCCTTCTCTTATCAGAGTGACAAAAAGGGAGTCATTTTCCACGGTAATTTTATAACTAAATTTTTCGTTTAATTTTATGCCATCTGCAGGATCTGCTTGGGTATGTGACCGAGAGCCTATCAAGTTAATCCAAGTGTCATTGCCATCGTTAATTTCGTGAGCAAAGTAGATTGAACCATGTTCATTTTGCGGCAGTTTGCGATAATAAAGTCGAATGGGTTCATCATTGGTCGCGTGAATTTGGCCTATTATGACCCGGCCAACCATTTTTTCGTCGCCCGTGGTTGAAACACGATTAACCGCTAAGGTCGCTTCTAAACTGCCTTCCACCGCTCCTGCTTTTCGCTTAACGGAACCGTGGGCGCCGGCAAATACCCAGTTATTTCCTGTTATACCTTGGGTTTTTTCGCGGCTGTTTCCTCGTCGTAACATTTCTCTTAACTCGGTGCGCGCGTACTTGGTATTTTTGGATGTTTTAGCCCCCATATTGGGACTCGCGAATACCATCCCACCATCATCAGCCGTGTAAAAAAGTGGCTTTAATTCAAAACCACTGCTTAACGGATTTTCATAAATGGTGTCTGCTTTAAGGTCTTTATTCAAATCGGTCGGTAGCGTTAAGCTCCAATCTAACAAATCGAAATTATCGCTGGGAGGCTTACCAGAGGTAAGACGGGTCATATCACCCAGAAGCACGCCTTCAGCCAAAATACTATGACCCTCAGGCAAAGAGGAGATATCATTTGATGTCGCACTTTTTGCCAGCATGGAACAAAATACACTTGCCAGTATCAGTGAACACATTAGGGTTCTTTGGATTGATTTCATTTGACTAACCTCAATTAAGACACCGTTTGACGGTGCTTTCCGTTCGCGGGTTTTTGTTCGGGCATCACGCCAAAAATAGCTAGAAGTACTATCAAAGTTCAAAGGGTACTGCTTGCAAATCTGACAAATATTTCCATTCAACACTGAGTCTATATTGGTTATTGGGTAGTAACACCACGCAGAACAATGTAACCAATAACATTATGCTGCGTCAAAGTTATGTTGCAAAATTGTTATTATTGGTTTGTCATTTTATTATTACCAATATTTGGATTTTTGTGTTTTGTTGGCGTTAGGATGGA
>TARA_R110001599_G_scaffold353861_1_pt1 | contig 56464 bp, 49 predicted proteins | sample TARA_R110001599 | Tara Oceans TARA_R110001599 (sample SAMEA4398360) | marine metagenome | biome: Polar Biome; feature: [MES] marine water layer (ENVO:01000295) within the mesopelagic zone...; material: water (ENVO:00002006), including particulate matter (ENVO:01000060) such... | reverse complement strand
CATATACTGAAAGCTCCACCGGTTGTTGGGTGCAACTCCCCAGTTAACAGTAGTTATAGGTTCATCATTATTCATTTCTAATCTTCACCCTCTGCCAGAAGTTATACTCGCCCGATACGCGAGCGAACGGCTGCTAACTTAGTCTTTGTCATTCCGTGCCAAAACTGGTCACATGCGCGTGCACAATACCGCCATCAACCGCGATTGTCTCACCGATGGTGTAATCACCCGCGCGGCTGGCGAGATACACGCAGCTGCCGCCTATATCGAATTTATTGCCAACTCGTCTGGATGGGATGCCTGAAGCCGTAGCTTCTTCCTCATCCCGCGCAAACTTGTTCATACTGCTCGGGAATGCGCCGGGGCCAATACCGCTTACATAGACATGATCCTTTACCAGCCGAGCAGCCATCCGGCGAGTCAGGTGGATCAAGGCTGCTTTCGAGGCCTGATAGGAATACGTTTCCCACGGGTTGATTTTCATCCCGTCAATCGATGCGATGTTAATGACCTTGGCTGGCCGCTCATGGCTGGCGGCCGCAGTAAGGAGAGTGTGGAGCTTCTGCGTCAGGAAGAACGGTGTTTTGACGTTCAGATCCATCACGCGGTCCCATCCAGCCTCGGGGAATTCGAGATAATCCGCACCCCATGCCGCACCGGCGTTATTGACCAGAATATCCAGCTTATCTTCCCGCTTCGACACTTCCGCTACCAGGGCATCAATGCCCTCCATGTTGGAAATATCGCCGGGAATGCCGATCACTTTGTCACCAAGCTCGGCAACAGTCGCCTCAATCTCAGGTATCTTACGCGCCGTGATGTAGACACGCTCGATACCCGCACCGAGGAAGCCCTCGACAATCATCTTACCGATACCGCGAGAACCGCCAGTTACAAGAGCGACGCGGCCCTCAAGACTAAACAAGTCGTTCAAATTCATATCTATTCTCCATTCCAGCTCAGTAACCGCTTAGCGGCGCGCTCAGCATGGTAATGTGCGGGCACTGCCAAGTAAACTCACCGGTCTTCAGCGTCAGAGGTATAATTGAAAATCTCGGTTTCCTCCGTCATAAATATTCTCGATTGACTAAAGTCAATAAAGGTCGATTCATCCTCCAGCAACATCTGCATCGCAGCTGCACCGTCGGTAGAGCCAGTCGCCGCCGCCATCGCTTCTGCACTTTCCCACCAGACTTCGGTAATACCGTCATATGCATCAGCAAGGCCGCGGGACTCCCTTAGTAGCTGATTCAGCTGGGGTTCACAAGTATGGCTCTGCACATATTTCAACGCTCCGATGCTGCGGGCGACTCCGCCGACTTTCGGACCGTGTTCATTCAGCCAGTAAGTGTGGAAATCCGACTCGCTGACGTCTTTGCGTCTGCGTAGGCAATATACGAGCTTAATCATCAGTTTTCTCCTTTGGCCCCACTGATGGGGTGATATAACCGCACACATACGGCCCGAGGTTTGGATCTCTCGTTATTCGGGAATAGACATGCCGCCGTCCACCGGCAGCGAGACCCCGGTAAGAAACGAGGCCCTTTCAGAGCACAGGTACAGAGCCGCCTCAACTACATCCCGCACCTGCCCGAAGCGCCCGACAGGCATCCTGTCGAGCAAAGAGGCCTTGATAGTAGCGGCATCACCGCCCAGGCCCATTTTCGCAAAGTCATCAATGAGCTTTCTGCCCATGTGGGTTTCGATCAGGCTGGGACAAAGCGAATTGACCCGCACACCGTAACCCATTCTGCCAGCCTCGGCAGCCGCCACCGAGGTTAAATTGACCACCCCCGCTTTAGATGCACTGTAGGCCGCCAGACCAGGAGTTGCGGATATTGCGGCCACCGAAGCCAGATTGAGAATAGCGCCACCCTTACCGCTTGCACCCTCCGGTTTCATCACTCTGAAGGCGTGCTTTATACCCAGCATGGAGCCCACTATATTGATGTTCAATAAGGCCAGAGTTTGGGCTGCGTCAGTATCGATCAACAACTCAGAAACCTCGATTCCGGCGTTGTTTAGCAATATGTCCAGGCCGCCGAAGTATTCTACTGCCGCCTGAACAGTGCGCTCCCAGGAACTGTCGTCAGTAACATCGTGGGCATAGAATCGACACTTACCGCCTTTGGCCGTGATAGCACTTGCCGCCTGTATTCCCGCCTCCTCGTTGATATCGGTTAACGCCACTGCGGCTCCACGTTCCGCGAAGGCAGCAGCAAACGCAGCCCCAAAGCCGCCGGCGCCACCGGTCACCATTACAGTTTTGCCGTGGAATTCTAAATCTGACATAGGTTGTCGCCTCTGACCATTGAAGGCCGCTGTGTGCCGGTAAACATATTCTGGGCGTATATTCCTGCCGGAGCCAAGCCAGAATTTCCGAGTAAACTAATAACGCCTAACAATATTGTTCTACGATTTATAATCAGACTACAGTAGTCGAGAAATACCTGATCGGCAAATTTAAGTGTGATAGCGAGATATTTTGCAGGCGCATAATCATCGGGGTAGCAACCGATTCTAATCAACCAAAGTCATTGGCCGACAGCCTAAACGGACATACACTGGAACGTATGCCAATAATTTTCTACAAACCTCGCCGACTCATGACTGTCGTGATGGCAATGGCTCTGTTGTTCGCAGGGTCTGGTACTCACACCCCCCCTGTGATGGCGGCCGACCGCCCAGGCTTACTGTCAGCGTTCTCCATTCTGGCAGAGAATGCAGAGCAGTCCACAGTCGTATATGCGCGTGTGATACTCGAAGGTGTCGATCAGCCCTGCCCGGCTTTCGTTACCTACCCTGGCGACAAGTCGCTGCGGGTACGGTCGCGCAGCAATCCTGACAGCACACTATTCCCAATCACCGTTTGCGAGGCCCGAGCCCCCTTCGGACAAGCGATAAGCGTTGTCGGCTTCGGAGTGACCATAGCCGCCGCCTCACGCGATCCGGCGAAGGTGCTCGTGTACGGCGATTCCGGGTGTGACGGTGGGGCCTACCAGGATTGTTCGAACCATTCGGCATGGCCCTTTGCCCTGCTCAGCAACCAGGGCGTACATGATCAACCCGACCTGATTTTGCACATGGGGGACTACAATTATCGCGGCACCCCCGGCCAGATTCGCATCAATGGCGAAACTCAACTGGTCTACGATGCTGGTGATCAAGACCCGAATAACCCCAACTGCAGCCTTGAAAAACCCTATTGCAGCATGAACGCGAGGGGCAGCGACGCACCGGATCAATGGAATAACTGGTGGTTGGACTTTTTTGCGCCCGCCGCCAACCTGCTGCCGAGAGCACCGTGGATTTTTGCCCGCGGCAACCACGAATTGTGCAGCCGCGCGGGCCCGGGATGGTTTTACTTGCTAGACACCGGCTCCAACCTCCCGGGAGCGGCATACAGGCAGCGTAAATGCTTGCACCAGAACGATCCTACCCCACCCAACGACAGCGGGCTGAAGCAACTGTCAACGGTGTCGCCTTATGTGGTCGACCTGGGTTCACTGCGCATCGCTGTGATCGATTCGGCCAACGCCTGTGACAACTTTTCACCGCAAAAGACCACAGACGAGTATAGCAGGCAGTTCAGCTCGCTCCGTGATCACCTGAGTGGAACTGCCGCGAGCTGGGTACTAACGCATCGTCCGATTTGGGGTGTGACCAGCGGCAGTGGCAGTATTAACCAGACACTGCAAACAGCACTCGCTGCCTCGACGGCAGGCCGACTTCCCGACTCTGTAAAGCTGACGTTGGCGGGGCATATGCACCGCTACGAGTCACTCACTTTCGCAGAGGGAGTTCATAGGCCGCCGCAAATCGTAATTGGTAATAGCGGGGTTGCCCTCGCCGATGACAAGCCTGGCCCCTGCATCGGCGAGACTCGCGCGGATAATGCACCGGCCTGCGGGGCGATCGAGGCCGGTTTCGGCTATCTCACGCTCAGCCCCGGCAATGGAGAAGACTGGCGTGCGTGGGAGGGTGTGGTTGCAGGGCTTGACCGCGCCAACAGCATTGCCACCTGCGACAGCAGCAACAACCCCGTGTGCAGCCTGGCCAAAAGGCGCTGTGAGTGCCAACCCTGAGAACCTGTTGGAAGCTATCATTCCGGTACCGCCCGGCAGCAAGTACAAGGCGCGCAAGTGACTTGATCCGAACGGGATCTAGTGTGGAACCCCGCAAAAGACTATAATCGAAGTGTAGCGTTCAACCACTGAGAGGTTATCCGAGACTATCGGTTAGTCCCGGAGGGCTCTTACCCGACACCACCCCAGCTAATGATGGTCAGGAATCAGAGAGACAGCCATGAATATTGTCGCGGGAAATCAACCCAGACTTTTTTTGTCACGCTTTGCCCGCACTTTCGTACTTTTAACCCTTGCCATGGCCGTATTATTCCTGGCCCCACGCAACATCACTCTCGCCCAGCCAGCTGAGGGCACTGCAGCAGTCACTGTCGCGGCCGTCCGGCCGATCATCAGGGAACTGGTGGAATACGATGAGTACACAGGCCGTTTCGCAGCCGTCAATCGCGTAGACTTGCGAGCCAGAGTCAGCGGCTACCTCTCTGCCGCCGAATTTACCGAGGGGCAGGTGGTACACGCCGGTGATTTACTGTTCATCATTGATCAGCGACCATTTCAGATAGCGGTGACCGCCGCCCGCGCTGAGCTCGAGGAGATGCGCGCCGGCCTGGAACTCGCGCGCACCGAAGCCGACCGGGCACGGACGCTGCGCAAAAACCTGGTCATATCACAGGAGGACCTGGACCAGCGCGTGCAAGCCGAGGTGGTCGCCGCCTCCAGACAGTCACGCGCGCAAGCCACCCTTGCCCGCGCCGAACTCAATCTGGAGTTCACCGAAATACGCGCGCCGCTGGACGGTCGTATTGGGCGTCGTTTGCTGGACGTGGGTAACATGGTGATTGGTGGGGACGTGGAAGGCACCCTGCTCACGACGATCGTGCAGGAAGACCCCATTCACTTCTACTTCGAGGTCAGTGAGGCCGACGCGCTGCGCTACGCACGACTTGGTGAGTCGGGGGCACGAATTACTTCGCGCAATACGGCCAATGCAATCAGCATCAAGTTGCTCGATGAAGAGGAGTTTTTGCACCACGGTGCGATGGATTTCGTCAATAATGAACTCAATGCCACCACCGGCACGGTGCAAGGCCGCGGCCTACTACCGAACCCGGATGGCTTGTTGCAGCCGGGACTTTTTGGGCGGGTGCGGCTTCCGGGCAGTGGCCTGCACAAGGTAGTACTGGTGCCGGATCACGTGATTCAATTCGACCAATCCCGGCAATTTGTATTCGTGATCAATCCCGACGGGATAGTCGAGCGCCAGTGGATAGCCAGCGGGCCGATGGCCGAGGGCCTGCGCATTGTGCGTGAAGGGCTGGATGGCTCCGAGCTGGTAGCCGCGGCTGGCTTTCACCGTATGCGGGCCGGCATGCCAGTAGCACCGCAGCTCGATGATGCTCCTCCGAGGAAGGACTGAGAGTGGGATTCACCCACTTTTTTGTTGACCGCCCGATATTTGCGGCTGTCCTGTCGATTTTCATCACTCTAATGGGCGCCCTGGCCTATCGCACCCTGCCAGTATCCCAATACCCGGAGGTGGCACCGCCGACTGTGCAGGTGCGGGCCGCCTACCCCGGCGCCAACGCCAAGATAGTGGCGGATACAGTAGCAGCTCCACTCGAACAGGAGATCAACGGTGTTGAGAACATGCTGTACATGCACTCCCAATCAACCGGCGATGGCAACCTCAGCATTACCGTTACCTTCGCTCTGGGCACCGACCTCGATGAAGCGCAGGTTCAGGTACAGAATCGTATTGCGCTGGCCGAACCTCGCCTGCCGGAACCTGTGCGCAGGCTAGGTGTAAGCGCCCAAAAGAATTCTCCAGACATGTTGATGGTCATCAACCTCTACTCTCCCGACAATACTTACGACAACCTCTATATCGCCAACTACGCCGTGTTGCGGCTGCGGGACACCCTGGCACGCATCGATGGCGTGGGCCGGGTGCGGATGCTGGGTGCCAGCGAATATGCCATGCGCATCTGGCTGGACCCCGATCGGGTCGACGCGGTTGGCCTCACTGCGGGCGATGTCGTGCGCTCCATGCGCTCACAAAATCTGCAGGTGGCAGCGGGTGTGATGAACCAACCGCCGAGCAGCGGCCCCGAGGCATTTGAGATCGGCGTTCAAACCCAGGGCCGTTTGATGCGGCCGGCGGAATTTGGCGAGATAGTGATCCGGGCGACCGACGACGGCAGCATCGTGCGTCTGCGTGACGTCGCTCGCATCGAACTGGGCGCCCAGAGTTATTCCACCAGTGGCTATCTGAGACAGCAGTCTGCAGTCGCACTGGCGATAGACCAGCAACCCGGGAGCAACGCCCTGGCCACCGCGAGCAAACTACAGGCCACCATGGAACGGTTGTCACAAGATTTCCCGCGGGGGATGACATACGAGATCGGCTACAATCCGACTGAGTTTGTGCAGGCCTCTGTCGATGCCGTCATAGTGACAATTTTCGAGGCGATCGCACTGGTGGTCCTGGTGGTAATCCTGTTCCTGCAGAACTTCCGGACTGCATTGATTCCCATCCTGGCGATTCCCGTGTCACTGGTGGGCACCTTCGCAGTCATGGCCGCATTTGGCTTCAGCCTCAACAACCTGACCCTGTTCGGGCTGGTGCTGGCGATAGGGATCGTCGTCGACGATGCCATCGTGGTGGTGGAGAATATCGAGCGCAATCTGCGCGCGGGCCTCGCCCCTCGAGAGGCAGCGCATCGCACAATGGACGAGGTTGGAACCGCCCTGGTGGCCATAGCCCTGGTGCTGTCAGCGGTGTTCATTCCCGCTGCATTTGTCTCCGGTATCACCGGCAAGTTTTTCCAGCAGTTTGCGCTCACTATCGCCTCAGCAACCATTATTTCCGCCATCGTCTCGCTAACCTTGAGCCCGGCACTAGCCGCATTAATATTAAAACCCACGGGCGCCACACCATCGCTTTCGCGCGTATCCCGCCTGATTCAGCGCGCCTTCGACGGGTTCAATCGTGGTCTCGAGCGATTGGCGGGGGGCTATGCCCGCCTGGTTTCGACCATGGTACGTCGCGGCGCAATCGTGGCAGGTATATATTTTTTGCTGATCGGCCTGGCCGGCGTTCAGTACTCCCTGATTCCCATTGGTTTTATCCCAACCCTGGACCAGGGTTATGCACTGGTGTCAGTGCAACTACCCCCCGGTGCGAAGTTTGAGCGAACCGAGCAGGTGGTGAACAGGGCAATAGAAAAGCTACTGGCGATCGAGTCAGTGGAAAAAACGGTCGCCTTCGCCGGTTTCTCCGCATTGACATCCTCCACAGGACCCAACGTGGCAACCATGTTCGTCGCCTTTGTCCCCCACGCAGAACGCAAGGCAAAAGGGGTCCGTTTTGAGCAATTGCTGACACAGCTGCGGACTACTCTGGCCACCATCGATGAGGCATCCCTGCTGGTAATCAATCCACCACCGGTGCGCGGGCTAGGTTATGCCGGGGGTTTCCGCATGATGCTTCAGGACAAAAACGGTCGCGGCCTGGATACCCTGGCGGCCGCAGCGGCAGACATGGCCAGCACAGCGAATCAAACACCGGGCATAGCGCGAGTCTTCACGCTGTTTGACACACGCACCCCACAGCTCTATCTCGACGTGGACCGGGTTCGCGCAGAGCAACTCGGCGTGCCCGTGGAAAATGTATTCGAGGCGCTAGAGGTGTATTTCGGTTCCGCCTTTATCAATGACTTCAATTTCCTTGGTCGAACCTTTCAGGTGACAGCCCAGGCGGACGCGGAGTTCCGTCGCTCGCCCCGTGATTTGCTGAGCCTGCGCACGCGCAATCGAACAGGAGAAGCGGTGCCGCTGGGCTCCGTCGCCATCGCGGAGTATCGCACCGCTCCCTACCGTGTAGAGCGCTACAACCTCTATCCCGCCGTGTCCATCTTCGGCAGCGCGGCGCCCGGCGCGGGTTCCGGGGTTGCGTTGACGGCCATGGAAGCGCTGGCCGCAGATCAGCTTCCTGACGGCCTCGGCTTCGAGTGGACGGATCTCGCCTATCAGCAGAAAGCATCTGGCGATGTCGGGATGGCAGTGTTTGCACTCGCAGTACTTTGCGTCTTCCTGGTGCTCGCTGCACAGTACGAGAGCTGGATGCTACCGCTGGCCATCGTGCTTATCGTGCCCATGTGCGTCCTGTCCGCAATGTTCGGCGTATGGATCGCCGGCCTGGATAACAATATACTGGTGCAGGTTGGCCTGATCGTGCTGGTCGGTCTGGCCGCGAAGAATGCGATTCTGATAGTAGAATTTGCCAGGCAGGAGGAAGTGTCCGGCAGCAGTCGCTTTGAAGCCGCAAGCAATGCGGCGCGGCTGCGGCTGCGGCCAATCCTGATGACCTCGCTGGCGTTCATACTGGGGGTCGTACCTCTAGTACTTGCTGTCGGGCCAGGCGCCGAGATGCGCCAGAGCCTCGGTATCACCGTATTTTCCGGAATGCTAGGGGTGACAGCTTTTGGGCTCCTATTCACTCCCGTATTTTATGTATTGTGCCGCCGGGTCGAGCTGAAGTTGTCTGGAAAGCCGCATTCTGGAAAACCGCAGCAGTCCGCGCTGTGACGAATAACTTGGCATCACTGCTCGATTCAATCCGCCGCATTCCACGCTCCCGCACACCGATCGCCTCATGCGATAGCATCACCCGATTATTCGCGTACCCGGCAGTGTCTTTCACCTGCCAGTGCAATCAAATACCGTCAGTTATGTTGGCAATCGCGATTCCGGGCAAGCAACTTGTCACTACCACTGGAGTCACTAATAACTTGCCCGCACGCAATAGTTGGGCGACTATTGAGAGGCACGGAGAGTATCGAACATTTAGAATTCTGGTTCAGCAAGGATGTTGTGCGATGACAAAAAGAGGTGGATGGGAGCTGGTCAGGCACGGCAAGCTGATCCAGCCAGATGTAAGCTCATCTCTCGACACAAATATTATGGCGGTTTGTCGTGCAGCATGAGAACGAGAAAAAACCCGAAGTCGATAGTGGAATCACTTCCGGAAACGCTGGGTGGACATTTGATGTCCCACCCGCTGAGTTTGAAAACCACATAGAAAAATCAGTTCCGTTCTACAAGGATGGGCATGAACTCATAGCTCAAATAAGCGATTTTTTTCTACCCGACAATGCCTTGGTCTATGATATAGGCACCACCACAGGCGCCATTCCACGAAAAATTCTTTCCCGCCATCCAGAAAAAAATGTAAGAATCATAGGTCTGGATGTAGTAGATTCAATGATCGACTACGCTAGGCAATCGACGAAAGACCCCCGTGCTACTTTCATCTGCGAAAATGCACTGGAGCATGAATTTGATAACGCCAATCTGGTGACCATGTATTACACGCAACAATTTATACACCCCAGCGTAAGGATTGATTTATTGAAGAAGATCTACAACTCGCTGACCTGGGGTGGCGGATTACTGGTTTTCGAGAAAGTTCGCGCTCCCGACGCCAGATTTCAGGACTATATGTCGCAGCTCTATATCGAATTCAAACTGGATCATGAATTCAGCGCAGATCAAATCCTCAACAAACAGCGCAGCCTTAAAGGTGTACTGGAACCTTTCTCCGAGTTGGGCAATAAGACACTCTTTGAGGAGGCTGGTTTTCGCGACATCCTGACTGTATTCAAGTACATCTGTTTTGAGGGATGGCTGCTGATAAAGTAGCATAGCGGTGCGTCAGCCAAATTGTCAGTCCGGCGACACCTTACTAATACGTACAACTTTTCCAGGAGCGTCCTTTTGAACCGCAAACTACTTATGACTATGCACATGTATCTGGCTGCATTCTTTGCACCTGCGGTACTACTTGTGGCTATTTCTGGCGGCCTCTACCTGGCGGGGGTCAAAGGTGAGCTCGAGCAGGAAGTTATTTACAGCAGTAATGCAGCCACAATTGACAGCAAATCCTCATCGCTGCACACCGATGTCGCCACATTATTGGCCGATGCAGGAGTGGAGTCCTACAGCTACGAATATGTCAAAGTTAGCGGCGCGAACCTCTATACCCGCCCCACCTCCTCAGACCACTACATAATTAAGTTAAACGATAGTGGCCTGGAGGTCGTTCACGCCAGGCCCAGCCTGCAGAGCAGAATGATAGAACTTCACAAGGGGCATGGCCCCGCTGCATTCAAGACCTTTCAAAAAGTCTTTGCGGTCGGGCTCATTTTTATCATTATCAGCGGCCTGTGGCTGGGTATTTCCGCCACCCGGCTTCGACGATCCACGCTGCTGAGCGCCTCTGCCGGGGCTGCTGTTTTTGCGTTTTTTTTAGTTTAGACGGGTAGCTACGCCCGGTTGTATAACATTTGGGGAAAGGGGATTCAATAATGTCGTTCAAACGCGGATGTGCTGGTGTGCTTTTGATTGCAGCGGTTGGTGCAATCAGTGGTTGTGACAATGATTCCAACAATAACCCGCCTCCGCCAACTCCGCCTACCCCGGTAGAACCCGCTGGCGCGCTGCCCGATAACGTCAATGACTGGGTGTGCGAGACGAACCCCACACCACCGAGTAAACAGGAAATTGCCGATTGGTGTGCCGATACTGCACCTCACGGTATCGCCTTGCCAGAGGACTTGCGCACGCCTCCGTCAATGCAAGATCTAACGGCCAAGAATCTATACGACCAACGCCTGCAAGCATTTTTACGAGCACAGACTTACGAGACAGATCTCAACTGGAGTAGCGACAAGCAATGGCGCCTTACCGGGCCGTATGTGGGAGATATTGGCAGCGGTGATAACTACGGCTCTCACCCCGGGGTGAAAATTTATTATTCACCTGAAGTTGTACAATGGATGTGCAGCGACCGCAGCTCACCATTACCCGACGGGGCCATGGTCATTAAAGCAATGCATGGAATTGACCAGGATCTCGGCATTGAGCTCAAGGACAATGCCTGCATGGAAATCACCCAGGACCCTGAGCCGAGTAGCTGGACTATTATTGTTAAAAATGGCGAGGCGACAACGGACGGTTGGTATTGGGGCTACTACAGCGCCTCAACCCTCGACGACGAGGGTAATCCACCCGTCTTGGGTTTAGCGGCTGTTACCTCTGAAGTAGCACTGCAGACGCTGCAAGAAAGCACCCAACGAGATTCCGATTTTTACCCTACCGGCGGGCCCGACACAGCGATACCCAGCATAGTATTTCCCAATGCCGGGTATGGGGCTTATTGCGTCAATTGCCACGCGTCTGCGATGAGTGAGTCCACATTTTCATCCCTGAATAATGTGCTCACTAGTGGCGCGCTATACCGGCAATTTTCCAGCAGCCCCGATCGTGACAGGACCGATATGCTGGCAATAGAACCATTTGTCGGGAAGCACACAAGCTCTTTGCAGCTTGGTGACAGCCAGAGCCCATCTAAAAACCCATTCCCGACACCGCTTGCAACGCCTATCGACAGTTTTTTGGAATTTTACAACCAGCTACCCCCCGTCACATACACTGAAGCCATGGCACTGAGTATGCCCGCGGAAACCTATGATCATGCTGTGGCCGGGAATACGGAAAACCCTCACGGCGCGACCAAGTTTGTCACATCAGACCAGTGCGCGGGATGCCACGATGCTTCGTCAATGACTGCGGCAACACCAAACATGATCTTTTTCGATGATTCCGGTGACGAGGCCAAGGCATTGAATCTCTCGCCCTATGCCGAATGGCGTGCGTCCCCGATGGGGCTGGCTGGGAGAGACCCGGTTTTCTTCGCTCAGTTGGAAAGTGAGACCAATCATCTACCCGCACTATCAACCTGCATCGAGCAGACCTGCCTACGCTGTCATGGCGTCATGGGGTCTCGTCAGCTTGCCATCGACACCCCCGGAGAGGACGTGGACAACTGCGAATCCATATATCCGATCCCACCGCCAGATGGCGTACCTTTTGGTAAGGCGTTCACACGCGATATCGTGCAGCAGTGGCCTCACTCAGAGAACAATGGCGAACAAAACTACGCCGCGCTGGGTCGTGACGGTATTTCATGTACCGTTTGTCACCGTGTTTCGCCCGATTCGCAGGGCCAGGAAGATTCCTTCACTGGCAATTTTGTGACCGGCCCGGACTCGGAACTCTATGGCCCGTACACCGACGATACGATAGTCACTGCGCCGATGGAAAACTCCGTCGGCATCACCCCCAAGTTCGGCGCGCAACTCTCCTCCTCAAATATGTGTGGGTCTTGCCATAATATCCTGCTGCCGATTTTCAATAACAACGATCCTACCCCGGTAGGTGCCAGTTACGAGCAATCCACCCACCTTGAATGGTCAAACAGTGTATTTGGACCCGGTGGCTCAGATTTTAAGTCCTGCAATGACTGCCATATGACAACTCATTACAAGAACCAGCCACTGGACTTCAAGATTGCCAATATTGAGTCTGACAATTCAGCCCCAACCACCGGGCGTCTGCCTGATAGTGAGATAACGCTGACTGAGCGCGACAAGTTTTCCCGTCACCAGTTACACGGGCTGAACGTTTTTCTGAACCAGATGTTCCAGCAGTTCCCTCTGGTGCTGGGCATCCGTCAGATAGACGGACTTACGAGCAGCAGCGTGACTCCTCCACTACTGACCGGCATGAACTCAATGATGGAAATGGCAAGAGAGGGAACTGCTGAGGTACACATTACCAGCGTGGAACGAATGCTCGGCAACCGGGTCCGTGCACAGGTGAAAGTTGTTAACAAGACGGGGCACTATCTGCCATCCGGGGTGGGCTTTCGCCGCGTATTCCTGGAGGTACTGATTCGTGACAAAGACGAAAATCTGATCTGGGCGTCCGGTCGCACCAACCAACTGGGCGCAATCGTCGACGGGCTGACTGAAACAGTACTGGATTTTGAACAGCCGGCAAAATTTGCAGAACCGGTATTCCAGCCACACTATCAGCAAATAACCCGGGGCGATCAGGTACAGGTATACCAGGAGGTTATTACCGATTCCGACAACAACATCACCACCAGCTTTTTGCGGAGGATAACAGACCTCAAGAATAACCGGATAAAGCCCCGCGGCTATGATCCAATGGTTTTTCTCACGTCGAGCTCAGAGTACATACAGGAGCTGGCAATTTTGCCCGGCGTGGAATCCGCTGACCCCTATTACAGCGACCCGACCTTAACCGGTGCCGATACGATTGAATATATTGCGACATTGACCCCGGAGCAAATGGCTCAATTGGGCACCGTGGAGGTCAACCTCTACAACCAGTCCATCCAACCCTCATTTTTGCAGGAGCGATTCGCCGATGCCAGTGTCGGCCCTATGGAGATGGATGATATTCAGCGCCTTTACTATCTGACGAGTCACCTGAATACCGAGGCGGTCAATACGGAGTACGGGGCCAAGGTGATTGAATCGTGGAAGCTGCGTCTGGCGAGTGATCTTCAGAGCATCGCTGAGTAAGCATTGTCGCTGCTAACACCAACAAATTGGGGTCGGTGCCTTTGGGCCTGCCCCTAATTCTCGTCTTTCAATGCAATGCAATTGCCGGTACCGACTGGTGGCCCCAATAGGCTAAACTCTGTCTCTGAAAGCCTCCACCTCAACAAAAATAAAGACCTTCGAGGAATTGCGGTATGTTCGGATATGATCCCCTGATCTTCTGGGGTTGGACATTTCTGTCAATCTACATCGGCCTGATGATTCTATTCGGCTTTATCGGCTTGCGCCGAGTGAAAGGCAGCGACGATTTCGCTACCGCGCGCGGCAGCTACGGCCCGCTGTTCCTGGCCTTCGCCATGACTGCAACTGCCGCCAGCGGCGCAACTTTTCTTGGCTTACCGGCACTCGCCTATACCGCTGGTCTGCCGGTGTTGTGGTACGCGTTTGCCTATCCGCTCGGGGTTTACTGCGGTGTTCTCATATGCCTGCATGCCATCCGGAGAGCCGGGGAGAGCTTCGGCAGCCGCTCAATACCTGAATACCTCGGTGACCGTTACGATTCCGACGCACTGCGAATTCTCGCGGCGCTATTCTCAATGCTATTACTGTTCTACCTCGCGAGCCAGCTGCTGGCTGGCGCGGTGATGTTCACTTCCATGCTGGGGCTCGAGACGTTCCCGGCATTATGCGCTACTGCGCTGATACTGATGTTCTACATTGCCATGGGGGGGGCACATGCCGACATCCTGACCGACGGCGTACAGGGCGCTCTTATGCTCCTGCTCGCAGCCCTGGTTCTGTGGATGTTTCTCACCGGGTTCGGCATCGAGGGCGGTTTTACTGGCATGCTGCAGCAACTTGAAGAGATCGACCCTGCTCTTATCCAACCGCTGAGCCCAAGCAACCCACTATTCGATTCCAAGTGGGATGTGTTTGCGATTTTTGCAGCCCATCTCCCACTCGGTTTGCTACCGCACATAGGCAACAAATTGTGGGCGCTTGAAAGCAATCGCGACCAAAAAAAGTTTATCACTTACTCCTTCGCCTTCGGCATGCTTCTTCCAGCGATAACATGCGGTGGAATCATGGCTCGGGTCGTTCTCAGTGATTCACTGTTCGCCGAAGGTATGAACCCCAACCAGGCAATACCCGAGCTGTTCATTGCCACCTTACCGAGCTGGATCGCGGCACTGATTGGGGCCGGCGTGCTGGCCGCGGTCATGTCCACGGCTGACGGACTCGTGGTGTCAACCGCACAAATATTCGCCAATGACATTTACCGGCGCACTCTCGCGCCACTTTGGGGTGAAGGCAAGGACGACAAGCATGTCGACCATGTGGCACTGGTGATAAGTCGCGTTGCCACAGTGCTTGTTCTGGTATGCGCCGTAGCGCTCGCCTGGAACACCCGCGAGACAAACGTGGCACTGCTGGTGTGGATGGGTGTTGGCGGCATGATGGCAGCCTCTGCCGCGCCGATGTTCCTTGGCGTGCTGTGGCGCCGCGCCACGCGGGCGGGATCGATCACCGGGTTCATCGCTGGTGGTGTCTCATTCGGCTTGCTTCATTCCGGCTCGATCAAAGCAGCATGGTTTGCCCACGGTGCGCTCGAAATACCAGCGATATGGCTCGAAGGTCAAGCGACGAACCCATTCGCCTGCGCGACTCTGGGCGCTTTTATCTCTATTGTTTCCATGGCTGTCGTATCGTTAATGACGGAACCACCATCAGACGAACATCTGGAGCGCGTTTTCGGCAACGGCTAATAACCTCAGTGTCAATGTCTAAGTTTGTAATCTAAAACAACATCGTTCTGCGACGTTAGGCTGTATTTTTCCGATCGCTTCAAGCTACTATAGTCTTATTTCTTCGTAGAGACCGACAGTGTCAATATCGTATAGCCATGTTCCTTTTATTGTTATCCGGATTGGTTGCCTGTGATGGCAGTTCCTCGTCATCATCCCAGCAAGTGAATATAGACCCACCGCTAGAAGAAGAGATAACCGAGCCGCCAGAAGAGCCCCAGGAGGTACTGCCTCCGTATTACCAGGCCATTATGGGTGATCTCTTGATCGAGGCTGATTATTGGCAGGATGAGCCCGCCATTCTAGCCGCGGGCCTTGGGTTCACAGGTATTAACGGCATCCCGGGGTTGGGCGAAGATGGCCAGACTTTAGAGGAATCGGAGGCACTTGCGCGCAGTGCCGGTGCTGGCTGGCACGATGTTAGCAGCCCGTCAATGTTGCACTGGATGATCCAATGCAGGTCTCTTATGACCCCGATGAGCAATCGCGAATAATACTGAGGTAACTGCCCATTACCACCAAGGCAGGCGTTGCAGTCATACCGGCAAGATCACTTAATAGTGGAGCCGGATTGTGTAACTAATTGTGTCTGGTGTGAATCGGTGACGTTGGTATGTATTCATTCGCCAATTCCATCAATTTCGGCCAGTCTACTTGTCTGTTACCTGATAAGACAAGGACGGAGATTCAAGAGTATAATCCGCACCAACGCCCCTCCTTTTCACACTGTGCTACAACTGGCCGTTGGCAATAGTGGATCGCGTTTGACACAGCCGCCAACGCGCAGCGCATTTCGTGTTTTAGCAGTTCTTTATCCACGAGACCACCTATCTCCATCAAGGACAACAAGATGTCAGACAAATTTTTCTTCAATGGTCGCCAGGATGCACGCCAGGATCACTCCGGTGGCGCTTACCAGACAAATGCGGGCAGCAACGGGGGTAGTGAGAAATACCCGCTTGCGCTGATAGTCACCGGTGAGGCACGTTTGCAGGAAGTTCAGGCGCTGGTAGATGAAGCACAGCTGTATGCCGAGATTAGTATCGATAGTAGTGAAGGCGCCGAAGAGTCGATTGCCGAACTAACCGCGCTTCTCAACAAGAGCGCTACGATTAAAGTGGACAAAACCCCTGCACGCAACGAGCCCTGCGTCTGTGGGAGTGGCAAGAAATACAAGAAGTGCTGTGGCTAGGCTGCAGACTCGCAGCATGAACTCACGATAACCTGAACTAAAGCGCCAGTAGAGAAAAACAGTATGACCGGTGTTACCCAAAGTGAATCGGTTAGCGCAACACAATCACTCGCGCGAAGGCCATATCGAGTCCGGCTGCTTCTGTTCTTTATTACGCAGCTTAATTTGCAGCCCCATAAGAAAATTGCGTAACACCTGATCCTTACAGGCACGATAATTTCTGTGTTCTGGTTTTCGAAAAAACGAGCTCAGCTCAGGCGCGCTTAGTTCAAAATCTGACAATGCCAAAATTGCGGTAACATCTTCCGACTGGAGGTTAAAAGCAATTTTTAGCTTTTTCAATATCAGATTGTTGGTCAAAGAGTTTTCCGGCTTGGGTTGTACACCGTTTTTCTTGCCGCGCTTCATGCTGATAAGCCCGTTGAGAAATGTAGCGAGCATTTTGTCGTTACATTCCTGATAGGAATGCTCGTCCTCTTTCAGCAGCCAGGAGACGATATGCCCTCGCCTGACCTCAACACCAGCCATTGCGAAAGCTTCGATCATCTGCGCATCATCAAAATCAAGGATATAGCGGATGCGGCGTAAGATATCATTATTTATCATGTGGTTAGTCTGAGTGCCCAGACGCTGAAGGTCAATGTGTATAAAATTTACCACGCAACCCGCTGCACTCGAACATCCCGTTTATTATGTGCCCATGAAATTTTTGGGGGCCTATAAAGGCGCGTCAACGCAGTTAGTCGTAGCTATGGCAAGCGGCCTGCCAGAAGCTGTCAACAGCGTGTTTTGGGGTTCTGGACAATTTCTGCATCAGCCTGAAATCAATCGCAGATAGCACGTATTGCTGCTGAACATTATCCAACATCGCCAACCAGAGCTTAGCGGTCATTTCAGAATCGTAGAGCGCACGGTGAAAAACCCCCTCTACGGGAATATTCATATACTCGACCAAAGTACCTAACTTGTGATCGGGCGCCTGTTGGTAAATACGCCGAGCTGTGAGCATTGAGCAGGAAAACTGGCCGGAGTAGCCCCTGGAAATTCTTTCGAGCTCAGCATCAAGGAATCGCTTATCAAAAGACGCATTGTGCGCAACCAGGTTGTATCCACCGATAAACTCGGCAAAGTCCCGCATAACCTCAGCACAAGGCCTGGCATCCGCGAGCATTGTATTGGTAATACCGGTATAGCTTTCGATAAAGCCGCTAACACGCTGCCCTGGATTCATCAGTTCCTGAAATCGCGTAGTCACCTCGCCGTCTTCAATCCTTACCGCTCCAATTTCTATCGCCCGATCACCCGCCCCAGGCGACAACCCCGTGGTTTCGAAATCCAGAACCACGACGGTATTAGCATTCAGCATTCTGTTGTTAACGCATTCAAAACACGGAGCCTGATATTCAGATTGATCATATTGTGTCCGCTGGATTGGCAGGTATTTTCCGCGCCATCAAGAAGCCTGCGAGTGAGTTGGCGAAAAACGATTAATGGCCGGTCATACCGAGGCCGCTGACTGGCGTTGAAAATACTTCCACAAGCCGATAAGCGATGCGCCAATCCAGAACACTTCGATCACAAAACTGGCGAGGTTAAAACTAAAGCATAAGCTGATCAACAAAAGCACCGCCCCGGTCAGATTGAGCAGGTTATAGCTTAGCCCTTTCGGATTTGTCTTTTCCAACTGCAGTAGATAATAAGCGAGCACCACCATAAAGGTGCCAGCCATACCCACCGCATCTGCTATCCAATCAGCCATTCAATGGTATTCCTCTAAGGTTGAACCAGTGTCAATTCGGCGCTTTATGGCAATCAGCCTTGGTTATCAGACGGGGGCTTCGAGTTGCTGTCATCGGAACGCTTTTTCAGGCTGCCAAGCAGTGCGGCGGCCATTCCCATAATTAACTCATCAGCGATCGGAACCATATCGGGAATAAACAGATTGACGATAAACAGAATGAGCGTCAAAAAGAAAAGATAGGGAAAGCGCAGGCGTGACATCCAGCGCACAAAGATTCCCGCAACTCCGCCTTTCGCTACCTTGCCCAGCACCATAATACCTTTAACCCTGTTGACTATGCTTGTTCAGTGCGAATGATGGCCCAGAGAGGCGTGGAGTTGCTGATGGGCTTCGTGGGCCGCCAGCTTCTCCTGTTCAAGCTTCTCGCGCGTGGCCAGTCCCTTGGCAAGCATGAGTGTTTCCAGGCATTTAAGCCAGTGCTGATAATAGGTATCGCCTAGATCAGGGTCTCCTGCAGACTGCGCTCCCCTAATAGTTCTACCGAGCTCCTCGGCCCATTCGTTGGATGTAAATACGCCCTGCTCAAGCAGCTTGCAGGCCATTGCAAAGGCACGCGCTTCCCAGGGTTCTCTGAACACCGGGCCATTCTCGTCCAGTGGCAGCCCGGGCAGACCCTCCATCTCTCGACTGGCCATAATCAGCCTTCCTCCAGATAACTCTCAAACAGGTCGATGAAAAGACTATCCTTCGCCGGAGCGTCTTCCCCCCATAATTCGCGAGAGGAAAAGCGCACGCTGTAATTGAAGGCAGGTGTAGCCTGAGCACCATGGGCGTTGCGATCAGGAAGCAGGAAAGCGCCGTTATTTCTTTCCACTTTTCCGCGTCGGCCTCTAACATAGCGCGGCAGGCGGGTGTGGTGTGCAGGGGACATAACTTTTGCGACCACCTCGTCACCTGTCTTGTACCGTGGGACGCTATTGCACTCTTGCAGAACACTGATCGGATTAGTGGTGATGTACTGGGCCTTGCCTTTATCAAGAGCGGGTAGCCTGTCGCTGCCGGCATCAAGTGATTTTCCCGCAAGCAGTTCCTCTTCTGTTACCACCCCTTTTTCCTTTAACAGGGCTACCAGCGAAGCCAGCCATCTCTCGTAGTAACTGCTGGCCAGGTACGGTACCGGAGGAATCCGCTCGGTGGTGCGACGGAATTCATCGATGTTGTAGTGGCCGGCCCCCAACATTGCCAGTACATGGGTAAATACCGATCGCTCCCATGGCGCATGAAAAACCGGTTCATCCACCTCTCGCTCAACATCTCCAAAGTTATCCATACCGCCCAGGTCGTGTACGCCATCCATGGCTATTGCTCCCTGGCAGGCGCAGCCACCGCAGCGGTACCGATCATCGAATCGCGGGTAACCAACTCGGCGAGTTCTGCGCAGCTTAAATCGTCGGTTCCCCCCGGACGCCGGGGCAAAACGAGGTAACGCAGGTCGGCGTTGCTATCCCATACCCGAACTTCGATTTGCTCGCTCAGGTAGAGCCCGAACTCTTCCAGTACACCTCTTGGGTCTTTGACCACCCGGGACCGGTATGGCGCGCTCTTGTACCACGTGGGCGGCAGGCCCAGAGTTGACCAGGGATAGCAGGAGCACAGTGTGCAAACCACCACATTGTGAACCTCTTCGGTATTTTCCTTGACCGCTATATGTGTGCCCTCCAAACCTGCATAGCCCAGAGCAGCCACAGTGGCGGAAGCATCCTCCAACAGATCGCGCTTGAATTGTGGATCAGTCCAGGCGCGCGCCACAAGTTCGGCCCCAATGTGCGGGCCAACCTTATTCTCATAGTGATCAGTGAGCGCGTCCAGCGCCTCTTCATCTACCAGTGCCTTCTCGCGCAGCACAGCTTCCAGGGCTTTCACCCGCAGCTGCAGGTCCGATAGTGGCGCGCCGTGCTTATGCTTGGCCATATACTTGCTCCGAATGGATAGAAAGCGTCTTTGCGACAAGTATAGAACGTTCCGGCTGCTTTTTCCGATAGTGATATTGCCAGCGTCAAATAGCGGCAGTGCTCGACCTGCGCAATGCGCCGGGCCAGAGCGTTGAAAAGCTGGCCGAAGCCTGTTCCGACTGGGGGTTTTTCCACGTAGTCAACCACGGGGTAGACACCCGGTTAATCGCTTCACTGCAGGCTGCGAGCCGGGATTTCTTCAGTTTGCCAGTGCACGCCAAGCAGACGGTCTCCCGCACGATAGACAACCCCTTCGGATATTACGATCGCGAGCTCACAAAGAACCTGAGAGATCGCAAGGAAATCTTTGACTACGCGCCGGACGAAAGCACGCCCTGGCCTCTTTCGCCGCCACGGTTCCAGGCGATACTTGAAGACTACGCACTGGCCTGCCACCGACTCGCGCTGCAACTCATGGCAGCATGCTGTGAGGGCCTGGGTGCCGACCGAGATACCCTTGAGCGCCACTTTCAGCGTGGACACAGCAGTTTTCTCAGACTGAACCACTATCCGTTTACTGACTCGCTGACCGAAACAGGCGCCCCCCCGGCAGGGTCCCACGGTATAAGCGAACACTCGGATGCCGGCGCCATTACCGTGCTGCTACAGGACGAGGTGGCCGGCCTACAGGTACTCAGGGACGGCAGCTGGGTAGCTGTGGCACCTGTGGCAGACACCCTGACCATCAATATCGGGGATATGCTTCAGGTCTGGTCGAATGACCGATACTGGGCACCCCTGCATCGGGTGCGCGCGAGCAGTGGATTGGCGAGGTACAGCGCTGCTTACTTTTGCAACCCGGACTACAGTACCCTCGTAGCGCCAGCGGATTTATGCCTCGAAGCGCGTGTGAGGAGATCCCCTCAGACCAAAGAACACGAACAGGTAATCTGGTGTTACCTATGGCTTCTTTGCATCATCGACTATACTCCATGACCCTTTTTACGAGGCTGCAAGGCGCGCACCGTATGAACCGAATAGAGAAATTGAAAAATGACCTGTATACCTTTGAAGAGCTTATTACTCTGGAGAAAAATGCGACCCAATTGAACGATAGTGAAACGCTGGGTCTCATTACGATAAGTCGCGCGTCAAAAACGGCGAAGGGTGAAAAACCCAAACCCACAGTGGGCGAAGATGGCAAGCCACTGACCCGACGCGCTCGTCGCGAAAAGAAGTAGTGATCACATTTTCGGCAGTGTACCTGGCAGCACCTCCCTGCAAATGAAAATAACACAGGCCCAGTAGCAGGTAGCCGCATGCGCGTAAGCCAGAATACCGCCACTGAACCTCTAGGCAGGCTGGTGGAGAGATAGCTTCCCGCGGCATTGGACAACGGCGCTTTGTGCTCATCTACACACTCTAGGGAAATCGGTGATCAAGGCTGCTCAGGGGACCGATTAGCGGAGTCTTGACCGGCGACGCCGGGCCGATATACACCACCATCGCATCGCAGACCGGGTCCGGCGAGAATGGTGGGATCCCCCTTGAACAGCAGAGCCAGTGTCCAGACAGAAGGTGCGTTGCTGCCGAGGCCCGCTTGGTAGACATTGGCTGTCACCAGATTGAAGATTGGCACCGCGTTAAGCCACGGCGTTTTCGCCAGATTGGCCACTGCCCGAAACGTGTCCTGCGCCTCAGTGCCGTCCAGCGGCAGCGCAAACCGTATAATCGACTGGCGGCCCGCTGATGAACTGCGCCAGTGCATACGCTGAGGCCACTGTGGTGTGCTCATTTCATATCGGAACGCCTCCTGACGGTTACATTTTCATTTTAGGGGGAATGGCCTAAAAGCGCCCTTGATTAGCGCCCAAGCTGTTCGGTAGATTGGCTACTGAATTTCCCACGTCTAATAATTAGTCTGGAGACCACGCCATGAAACGTAAATTACTCTGTGCGGCAATAATATGCAGTACACCAACGCTGGGAAATGCTCAGGCTTTGTCTACCAAAACACTTGAAGAAGTAGTCGTTACAGCCCGAAAGCGAACTGAAAGTGTTTTGGAAATACCCATTCAAGTAACGGCATTTAGCAGTGAAACCCTGGAAAGCATGAGAGCCTTTGATTTTGCAGATTTCGCGGGACAGGTGCCGGGCCTGGCATTTCAGGACCTCGGACCGGGTGATAAAGAGTATATCATTCGAGGAATTAACGCCAAAGGCCCATCCACAGTAGGTGTTTACTACGATGAAGCCGTAGTGACCGCAAGCAACCAGGAGGATGGTGGCGGCCGAAACATCGATATCAAAATTGTTGATATGGAACGAATTGAAGTCCTCAATGGGCCACAGGGCACTCTGTACGGTGCCAATTCAATGGCAGGTGTCATCAAATATGTGCCCAAAAAGCCGAATCCGGATGAGTTGGAAGGATTTATTGAAGCTGACGTGTCCGATACTAAGAAAGGGAGCGATAACTACAACATCAATGGCATGATCAATATCCCACTGGGTGACAAGGTTGCCCTGCGTGCCGTTGGCTGGACAGTCGATAACAGTGGCTATATTGATCAACCCCGCATCGCGGCCGGCGGACAATCTGATATCAATGATGAGAAAACCGATGGTGGCCGGATTATGTTGCGCTTTGCCGCGACAGATAAGATGACCGTTGATGCGTCCTATCTGGTGCAAAATACTGATGTCGGTGGTAGTTCACGCTATACGCCGAAGGGCATCACAGCCTTTAACACGGACAACCTTATAGCGAACGTAGGTACCATCGCAGAATTTCAGGATGGTACAGCACTGGGGGTCCCGGTTCCGCAAGCGGAAGCTATACCCGCTTTTACCGTCACTGACGAGTTGACCAATACGGATATCACATCCAACCGATGGAAGGATGACTTTTACATAGCCAGCTTGAATGTACTTTACGATTTCGATAAGGGCAGTTTGTTAGCCACCACCAACTACTTTGATCGCGATATCGACTTCGCTTTCGACTCCACGCCAATACTACTCGCCTTTGAAGTGCCCGTGCCGGGAATTACACTACAGCCGCAAAGTCGCAACATCTGGTCCACAGAATTCCGTTACTCCTCGGACCTCGAAGGCCCGTTAAACTTCGTTGCGGGCATTTTCACGCAGCAAGAGGAAAGTAAATTTGACGTACAGGTATTGACCATTCTGCCCAACGGGAAACCTAACGGTACATTTACCCCTGGGGACGTGCCCGGCGGGGACGCCACTTTTGGTACCGGTAATACCTTCTTTGGAGTGAGTGACAAACTGGATACAGACTACTATTCGGTGTTTGGAGAGTTTTATTACGACATATCCAGTAGTCTCGAATTTACCGGTGGCTTGCGCTATTTTGAATCCAAAGTTGATGGAACCGCGGTCACCACACACGAGTTTGGCTCTGGCTCCTCGCCAGCGGTTTCCACCTCCGTGAAGGACAGCACTTATACCTACAAGGCCAGTTTGGCCTATGATATAACCGAAGACAGCGTAGTGTATGGCACAATATCCACTGGCTTTCGCCCCGGTGGATTGAACCGTTCAAACCTGCCGTTCGCTCCGGGCATACCCGCGACCTTTGACCACGATAATCTCACTAATTATGAGATCGGTTATAAAGCCAACTGGATGGATAATAGAGTGCAACTGACTAGTGCCATTTATTACATTGATTGGTCGGACATGGCTTTGCAACAAGTTGATTCTTCGGGCTCCATACCGTTTATTGCCAACGTGGGTGACGCTGACGTGTATGGGCTGGAGATCAACCTGCAGGCAATACTTTCCGAACACTGGGAGGGTAGCATCGGAGGTTCAATTATTCAGGCGGAGCTAGCTGAAGATCAGCCAGAGGACGCCTTTGGCAATAACGGGAAAAAAGGCGACGACATTCCTAACACACCTGGAGAACAAGGTTTTGTAGCTGTGACTTTTAGGTATCCCCTGGACTCTGGCATGGAATTTTCTTCCCGACTGGATGTTACCTACCGCTCCGATGTAAACACGCAGTTTAACGATCAGAGCGCATTCAATGTCAATCTGGATTCCTACACATTGATCAACCTCACAGGATTCCTGGATTATAATGATTGGCAATTTTCTGCCTACGCAAAGAATCTGACTGATGAGCGAGCAGAATTTGATGCGATCAGTTCCTCGCAGGACCCGCTGGGTATTGTGGGTAACCGGCCACGTACCATAGGGGTCAGCGCTAGATTGAAGTTTTAGTGCATGAGTAAGGGAGACTTATTCGGAGCAGGGCAGATTTAAGAAGTTGTCAATGCGCACATTGATATAATCAGGGAACTCCCAGAATATCAGATGCCCCCCATGTACAACACTTGCGATTTGGGCATGTGATTGTTTATGGGGGGGACGTCGACACGACAACAGCGCTTCGCACTACGAATTCGTCTCACAAAGTAGGCTGCTAAAGTTTTGCTCTCGGAATTATGGCAAACACACGTGCAGGAAACCCGCTGCCAGATCGGGGCCTTGGCCACGTCGCAATAATCACGGCACCGCTGTCGGGAACCCGGTCCAGATTGGTCAGCATCTCAATCTGATATTTATTCTGTTGCAAATGATAATTCTCGAGCGGGTACTGACCTGTGCTGCCGAATATCCCAGGGTCAGTATCGGCGGTTTCATGGCCGATCGCGACTATGTTTCTCTGCGTGTGTAAAAACTCCAGTACTTCCTTGCTCCATCCAGGATAGTGGCCGATACCCGCTTTGTCGTAATTATAGAAGTGCTGTGCATCCGGCCACCGCTTCGACCAGTCGGTTCTCAACGCAACAAACGAGCTTCGCGGTATCCGGCCATTTTCGCGTTCCCATGCCTCTATATCACTCATTTTTACCATGTAATCCGGGTCTAGCTGGGACTGTTTGTGAATATCGACGACCACGAGTGGCGCGATCATTTCGCTCAACGGAATCTCATCCAGCGTACGCAGACCGTCAACAAAATGAACAGGCGAATCGACATGCGTTCCCCATTGGCCGGGAAAGGAATATCTGTCGATACGTGCACCATCTCCCAGCGAGCCAAGCCCCGGTTGATGCGAAAACAGGGACTCTACGATTTCATTGCCAAGTGGCGTACTGTGAGGAATTCCAGGATAGAAGGTATGGCTTAGTTCAACTAACTGCGCGTCATTCAAAGACGTTAGTAGTTCCTGGAGATCCACTGCTGAATGCCGCGTTTGCGCATAGATGAAGCCGGCTATTCCGACTATGAGAACGAATAAATATTGCCAACAATACTGGCGGAATTTCGATAGTTTAGCGCTCATATTTTGCTCTCCAGGATCAATCCAACTATAACATATTGGCCAGCCAGGCAGGGTTGCTTGAACATCCGCGGCCCACTGAAGTCATAGTAAGAGCACGATGTTATACTCAGTGAATTGTGACAGGCATTAGCTGACGGAATTTTCGACTCAGAATTGAAACCCACCCTTGCCGGAAGACGCAATGGCCACTAGAGAAACCCAGGATCGTATAATTAACACAGCGCTGAAGCTATTCAACCAGTATGGCACCAGGCTGACATCTACCAGTAGAATTGCGGATGAATGCGGTATCAGCAGAGGTAATCTGCACTATCATTTTCGCACGAAGGAGGAAATCATCCAGACGATATTTCGTCGTGTAGTTCTCGAAATAAGACAGACTTGGGGCGAAGACAAACTGCATCCCACTATGGAGTACATGCACAAAATGTTCGAACGGCAAATGAAGCTGATTTGGCAATACCGTTTCTTTTACTTTGAGCTGAACACATTACTGCAAAGTGACGCCCGCCTGAAGCTGCATTTCCTCGAGAACAGAGAAATACGAATAACCCAAGTAGCGAATTTCTTTGAGGCCATGGTGAGAGAGGGATATTTCGATTTCGCGGGAGACCCCGAGACTCTCGAATCAATTTTGATGAACAGTTGGCTGGTCAGTGATCAATGGCCGCAGTACCTGCATATTAACGAGATGGAACTGAATGAAGAAAATGTGAGCAGGGGGTTTGACCTGATACTCGCGCTCTTGCGACCGTATTTTACCGACAAGGCACGGCAGCACGAGCCGGCAGGTCTTCATCTTCCATAGACCTAAGGCGATGTTTTTGGCGATGTCCCTACGCATATTGTAATCATCATGGTGGCAACCACTACCAGTAGAGCTCCCGCGAGACTCAAAAAACTGATAGCGCTGAATTCCATAAACTCAGGGAAAATTACGGTAAAAATTCGTTCAAATCCTATCGTTATCAAGGGAATTAGAGCAAGCAAGGCACTGCTATTTGATGTCGGCCAGTAGTTCAGTGATTCCGCGAAGGCGATATAGGCAATAAGGGAACTGAAGGTACAAACCAGCAGCAATGCCATTTGTACCACGCCAAGCGACAGGAACGCGCTTTTGTCGGCAAAGGGAAATAGTATTATCACGCCGCCAAAGTAACAGCACATCATTACCACCGCGGGTGAAATAAGCGACACTAACACTTTTTGCGCCAGACCGTAGAACGCCCATACAATGGCGGCAAGTGCCATGATGCGAATGCCGCGGCCATAGTCGTTCGCGGGATCAATGATCTCGAATAATCGAAAATTAAAGAACAACGTAAAGCCTATTGCGAGTAAACCGACACCTGCCCACTGCAGCCTGGTGAAGGACTCCTTGAATAGAACCAAACCACCCATAAGCAGTAACAGCGGCCCGATCTGTATAACAACCTGGCTGCTACTTGCCGGTATGTATGGCAGCGCTACCATAAAGTAGATGTGATTAAGCAGCAGCGCCACCACGGCCACAACGAGTAACAGCATTCCCCTTATGCCCAGCCGACCATGGACGACCTCCCTGCGCTTGGTCAGCAGATAAAGCCCCAGGGGTACAATGGCAAGTGCAAAACGGAAAAAATTTATGGTATAGGGATCCATGAACTCGGTTAAACCCTTGGCACTAACAGGCAACAAGCCCCAGCTGATTATGGAAAGAGTGCAGTAAAAAAGGCCCTTTAGTCTATTTTCCTGCATCGTTCGGCTCGCTAGTTGGAACTGCCGAGTACGCAGACCGATGGCTCTCGGCAGCCATTTAGACCACGCTCGCTAGTAGTTTATTGATGGGTTGTCACCGGGATAAATGACACCGGCCAGTAACATACCCTGAGGGTCGGTACACTCGAGGGAGTGAATCTGCTTGCGCGGCAGAAAGATCACATCTCCTGTGGCGACGGGTGCCTTGCCGGATTCTGTCCACATATAGCCCCGCCCCCGTAAGACCACAAGCGATTCTTCGTACAGATGCCGATGCATAGCGGCCTTTGACAGTGGGACTTCACCAATAAACTGGGTTGCGACGGTCGAACCTATTCGCTTGTCGACGAGAACCTGGAAAAACCGGTCGCCCATGGCCTGCCTGTTGTCACGATCAATGTTCACTATTCGGACCGGGTACCTGTCATCAAAATTATCAGGCATCTCCCCAAGCAGCTCAGGTTCTACAGAGAGCGGGCAAACTGACACGAATAGCTTCGCGTGGGTGGATTCAGGATTGTCGATAGAAAATGCCTCCTGCGGTCGCAGGTAGAGCCCGGAGTATGTATCCAGTGAAAAGTTCCTGCCGGAAATACATGCGGTGACGCAGCCTTCGGTGGCAAGGACGATGACATGTCTATCCCCGAAACTCATTATTGGCGACCGCCCTGGAGCTACTTCCACATAAAATAAGGATTGGTGGAGCGCGCCTGTCTCTCGAGATATCAATGTACCGAAGTCCAGGTTGCCAAAGCTGGCGAGTTCTATTTTATCCACCTGCGCGACATAACAGCCGGCATCAAGTAGTGCTCGACCATCCGGCCCGGTGGCGACAAGGGGTACCTTTAGATTGGACTCACTGTTCGGATCATCTTCCTCGTATCTGTCTTTCAGGTTGTTATGGGTGCCGTCACAAAACGGTTTGTCTTGACTCTGCTTACAGTTGCAAAACAACACTTCCTCTCCGACTTCCTTTGCCACATATTGTACGGGCTTGAAATTTGTACCCCGATGGGATTGATCGCAAAATGGTTGGTTCTTACTTAAGCCACAACTACACCACATATAGGATTTGCCCTGCTCTAGCTCCATGTAGCAAGGTTTATAACTGGCGATATGAGGCAACTCGGCTGGTTGATCAGTCATAGGGAATAACTCCTGTTGAATTATTAAACCTCGGCACCTGGGCTTTTTAATTGGCGCTTTCTACATCTCTGGCACCAGGTTCACGCCAAAAGACTGGATTCTTCCTCCAGAGCGGAAACCAGTTGCTCAACATCACTCGCGTCGTTATAGAAATGCGGCGCAATGCGAATATTACCGTCGCGCTCGGTGAGTATAATGTCCCGTTTCGTCAGACGTGCCACCAGCTCTGGCGCATCTTTCGAACGTATCGCCAGCATGGCGCCATGACTATCCCGTGGTGTCACAAGCTGCCAGCCGTGCACATCCGCCGCCGCCTTAATCAAGTTTGTGACCTCGGCAATACGCAGGGCAATCGTATCCAGGCCAACTTCCAGTATTATATCCAGACCAGCCTCGGCAGCGAACAGACCGCAGGCATTCGGTGTGCCGGATTCAAACCTGCGTGCGGTGACATGCGGGCAGTGTCGACTGATATCCATCATGTGCGGTTCCTGCTGTGCAAACCAGCCTGTTGCGGTCGGCTGCAAACCATTGATCTTACTGTCGCGAACATACATGAATCCGACACCACTGGTTCCGATCAGGTATTTGGTACAGCCACCGACCAGGAAGTCTATGCCCTGCTCGACCACATCGTACTGGCGAGTACCGATACCCTGGTAGGCATCCACCAGCACCATGGCGCCACAGGCGTGGGCAAGCTTGACGATGGGTTCAATATCAAGCCACACACCATTCCTGTAACAAACCAGAGGCAGAGCGACAAGCAGGGTTTGTTCGTCTATAAGACGCTCGAACTCGCTCAATGGTATCGCGGTGCCACTTTGGTCAGTTGCAGCGCGGACCACTTGTGCACCGCGACTCGTTTGCGCGAGCATAATTTGTGAGGTCGTGGGGAAATCAAAATCTGTCACCACAATCTTGTTGCGGGTACCGTCGAAATGCAAAGCCGACAACAGACTGTTTAGTGATTCACTGACCGACGTCGATACGGACACGTCATCTGCAGAGCAGTGCAGCAGGCATGCAAGCTGTGCTCGCACATGCTCGAGTTTCTGCATATATATATCCCACCTGGCACCCTCGTTAATGCGTATTTGAACATACTCCTCTATGGCTGCCTTAACCTGTAGGGATATAGGACCGTAGGAACAGCCGTTGAAATAGGCCTTCTGGGCCAGAATAGGGAACTGACTGCGAATATTTGGGTTCATTATTTCATCTCGAATGTACTATTACTCACCGATAGTGGCGCCAATAATCGTGCCTGCAAGAATGCCAATTAGGGCAAGGGGGATGACATAACGCATCCACAGAAACACAAGTCGATAGAAGAGGCCCGGTTCACTCTCGTTAAATATTTCCCTCATCGCCTTGGAGCGCCCGTAAGACCAGGTTATGGCAAGTACAGCGAACAAGCCGCCGGTGACCATAAATCCGGAACCAATAATCAGGTCGAGAATTCCAATGACCTCAGGGTGCCAGCCAGGCAAGATCATGGCCAGGCTCTCAATAGAGCCCACCAGAAGCAACAACCGTGGGCGCCCCAGGTATTGGCCAATTGGCTCCTCCTCCAGAGACACCACAACTACCTGAAAGACTGCAAGGGCTGACAGGAACGCCACCAGTGATAGCGCCCACAACAGAAAACCACCTACCAGGCGGCCCTCGGGCATTTGCGACAGCAGCGCAGGCACGGTTTGAAATAAAAGCTTGGGGCCGGAATTGAGTTCCAGGCCAAACAGCAAGACAGTAGGCACAATAAACAAAGTGGCCAGCAAGGAAGCCACGGTATCTCCACTCGCTGACAAAATGGCCACGCCGCCCAGATTGGTATCACGGCTGATAAATTTGCCATATACCAGCGCAAATGTGGCACCGAGGCCAATTGAGAAAAAACACTGCCCCAGCGCCGCAAATACCTCGGTGATACCAATGCGAGAAAAATCCGGACGCATAAATTCACTGATCTGTGCAATGGCCCCAGGTAAATTCAGAGCTACATAGCAGAGGTAGATGGACACCAGGAAAAAAAAGGGCACAAACAACTCGCTCACCCGCTCGATACCGGCCTTCAGGCCCCGCCAGATTACGTAGATGGCACCCCACAATACCAATAGTGCAATAAGATACTGTAGACCAGGGCTGTTGAGGGAGGAACTGAAATCACCAAGATTCTCAGCGGAAAATCCGTTCATGCTTACGTACCAGGCACTGTAAAATACGTTACCGACCACCAGGGTATAGTAGGACCCGGCAGTCAGCACTCCCAGCACCAACACGTACCCGAGCACACGCCCGAAACCACCAAAGCTCTTGTACAACACTGTAATAGTGGCGCCCCTGTAGGCTCTGGCTAACGCCAGTTCGCACATCAGGGCGGGGATCCCGACCAGACACATGAAGGCCACAAACAAGAGTAAAAAGGCACTGCCACCATAGGTACCCATCATATAGGGAAAACGCCAGACATTACCCAGGCCAACCGCGACGCCAAGCAGTGTCAGCACCGTGGTAAGAAACGAAGAAAATCTGGTATTTGTCACTGAGTTTTGCATTTACGGCTCGCACACAACGAGCAGCTACGATAACAATTGCCCCTGCCAAAAACTACTCGTAGATTAGGACACCGGGACTATTCCAGCAGTTGAAGTACACCCGCTTTTTCGGCTTACTGGGCTTTGTGGTAGAGCATCCTAAACCGGCCTTTAGCCGGGCTGCTGATACATTTTTGAACGGCAGATTGAAACGTCGCAATTTTCTCGAATTCGCGAACCTGTGAGCGCAGAATACTATGAGGAAAAATTATATCGACGAGAATATAGATTCACTTCGCTCCGAGTTCAAAATGCTGGAGCATCGGGACTATCTCAATGCAGGAGAGCAAATGATTTCGGGCAATTACGGGTTGAAAGCCGCCCGAGAATTTTTTGAGATTTTGTCCAGATGGGAAATGTGCCTGTCGCAGGGATCACCACGCACTCATTTCTTATAGCCTGTTGGGGCGATGCCATTCAGGCTTTTGGTGCTATTGATCTCGATGTAAAAAATGACAACGTGGATATAATGGTCTCCAGTGCCTACAAATGGCAGTGCGGTCTGGAAGGAGCGGGCCCCTGAAGACTGCGCCGTAACTACTTGCCAGGTATTGCACTGGCGGAATCTGCTCGCTTCTGAGGGCGGAATTCGTCGACGTTGTAGAGCCAAGTTAACAGGGCGCCGGTACCGGGTGTTCGATTCAATTCAAGGTTGCTCAGGGGGACCGATCAGCGGCGCCTTGACCGGCGACGCCAGGCCGATATACACCACCATCGCATCGCCGACCGGGTCCGGTTGTATGGGCAAATCCTTCCAGTTGTTGGTCAGCCAGACGTTACCGGAGGAGTCGACTTCTACTGCGGTGTTTCTATCCAGCAAATCGCTATGGTAGCCGGTACCATCGGGTGACAGTGCGTCGCCGGCGGTAACACCCGTTGGGCAAGATCCATCCCTGGCACCACAAATATGCGACACACCGCCCTTGGTGAAGTTGGCTACCCAGACATTGTCTGAGCCGTCGACGGCGATACCCCAGGCAACAGTCATCCCGCCGGGCGCGGTATATCCGGGTGTAGGTGTCAATGGCCGGGTGTTCACTTGTACGCCATCGAGGTTAACCATGGCCACACCCGCGTAGGTGGCGGGGGGCTTGCTGATCGGCGGCGGACAAGGCAAGTCGATTTGACCAGAGAGGGAGACCCAGACATTACCCAGACTATCTGAAGCCACCCCCATGGGCAGAGAAGATGAGCCGAGACCGTACTCAGCCAACTTGCTGCCGTCGTTGGCGAACGCCATGATATTATCGCTCAGTGTGCCACTTACCCAGGCCACACCGTTGGTGTCGAATACCACGTCGAAGGGCTTGTCAAAGTTGTCTTCAGAAATCGCTTGCCAGCTATTCGGATCACCGTTGCGATAAATGGTCACGTCAACTTGCTCGCCGTCGATCATCTGTCCGTTGCAACTCGCTATCCAGATATCGCCCTGAGTATTGCTCACCGTACCCTGCGGCCAGCCGAGACCACCCTGGGTCCAGCCACCATCCTGCGGGTTCTGACTAACCGGTTCGATGCGCTCTGCATCCGGCGACAGCGGCGTGCCATCTGCGGTGAATTGAGAGACGCTATTATTGGCGATATCAATCGGACAGGTACTGCCCTTGAAGCCGTAGTTGCTGACCCATATATCACTTGTCTGCGCCGCGACGGTCACGCCGTAGCCTGCCCCGAGTAAACCGCCGCCGGTAAAGGTGTCCACGTCGCCCGTGGCCGGGTCCATGCGAAAGAGTATTTGGCTGGCACAATCGGGCAGTATGTAGGTATCACTGGTGACCAGGTTGTTGACGATCCACATCTGGCCTTCCTGGTCAAAGGCCATATTACCGGGCCCGGCGAGATTGGTGGGATCACCCTTGAACAGCAGAGCCAGTGTCCAGGCAGAAGGTGCGTTGCTGCCGAGGTCCGGTTGGTAGACATTGGCTGTCACCAGACTGAAGATTGGCACCGGGTTAAGCCACGGCGTTTTCGCCAGATTGGCCACTGCCCGAAACGTGTCCTGCGCCTCAGTGCCGTCCAGCGGCAGCGCAAGCCGTATTATCGACTGGCAGACACTGGCATCGCTGGCACAACTGGCCAATAGATTTCCCAATTCGTTGAACGTGCGTAGCGCACTGAAGGTGGACTGCGGACTGTTGTCGTCATTACTAATGGTTATGCCCGGCTCGCCGGTTTCAATATTGACAAGGTTTCTGAGCAATCGGGGCGCCATTTTTAAACCAATGCTATTGCCCTGTAGCTCCGCTCCGCTGATGAACTGCGCCAGTGCATACGCTGAGGCCACGGTGGTGAGCTCATTGATAGTAACGGTGCCTACCTCTGGCGACGCGCCGAGCACGCTAGCCAGCACAAAGGATTCCGGCACATCCTGTGATTGCGAGGAGAGACGCCCACCTTTACTGGTCAAGTAGACAACACCCGCTGAATCTGCGGGCGTGTTGTAATCGAATCCAAATTCACCGGAGTCGTTTGTGCTGCCCTCGCCTAGCGCTTCCACGCCGTTGCCATCACTGCTGCTATATACCGTCACCGTGGCCGAAATAATGGGTACGCCACCGCCAAGCACGAGACCCTGAATACGTTCGTCGCCGCCTTTAGTGCCGTTGTTTGAGGAGCCGCAGCCGGCCAGGAGGGCAGTTAAAGCGAGAAAAAACAGAGTGGCGAGGGCAGTTTTTGCCAAGCGATCTAACATTGATTTTCTCCTGGGATCCGGTGATCAATTTCGGTGCAGAGCCGATTGCAATGCAGGGTAACGATAGCGAGTTGTTATACCATCTCGGTGGGTCATTTTGAATAAGTTGGCTATCGAATGTGAGTTTTTCATCAAGATTTGCCGCTGCGAACTCGCAACTCACGCTGTGAGGTTCTGTGTGAAAGCGCTGTCTTATCGGGACACTGGAGCCACCGCGTGCAGTGATTGGAATAGGTTGGTGGCTTGAGAGAATGCGGCGGATTTCCGTGACCAGTTCCGACTATCTCGCCACACCGCAAAAATCGTTAACCTTATGATATTATTGATATTTTACTAATTAGTCATCCTCATCTGACATGGAGGTGGCTCAATGCCTGTGTTAAAGTCTGCAACCCACACCGGAAGTTAGATAGTGCCAACAATGATAAAAACCTTCGCCAAAGCGGCAACCACGGTAACAGCAAGCCTGCTCCTGACCGCCTGCTTCCACATTCAACTGCATGGGTCGGTAGGCGGCGGCGTGGTGACTGTCGCGCCACTACGCAACCCAGACAACATTCTCGCTACGGCCACGTCCCTGCTCCCAACGGACCTGGCAAAACTGTGGGGCGAAGACCTGTGGAGTGAATGGTCCTCTTTCACTCGCATGATCCTGGTTGGCGTTACCGAACTCGATAAACTGTTGCCGGCCCTGGACCCAACCGCACTGTACGTCGTCAGTGCCAGCGGCGGCAAAGATTACGACCCGGATAGCAGCTCAACCCTGAGTGACAATCCGGTAGCGGTGCAGGGTAGCTGGCATGTTATCGCCACAGGGCAACGTATTTTAGATGGGAATTTGAAGGTTTCCGCCCTTACCGAAGCACTGTACAGACAGCAACTTGCACTTCTTTCGACGCAAACAGATGCAGAAATTCAGTCTCGCCTGGAGGCCTCAGCAAAGCTCGTTGTGGGTGACGTGGATAAGAGCGGGGCGGTAGATTATGACGATGTACTGCGCTGGAATCGCAGTCTGGACGGAAACTTCCTGCTCGGAAAACTGGCAACAGTGGACGCCCTCTCCGATGCGGTCACTGCCGGCCAGCCAGCGGCTATGCTGGATCGACTATCGAAAGATGTTTTGGGCGGCCAGCGCGTGGAAATGGTATTCGATGCCGGTGCTGTAGTTGTGAAAACCTACAACTGGGATTCACCTATTACCGCTGCCAACTTCCTCGGCTATGTGAGCAGTGGCTTTTACAATCAGATGCTGGTGCACCGGACGATAAAGAACTTTATGATCCAGGCTGGATTGGTAGCCTATGACGGCCCCAACGGAAATGGCCAAATCAGCTGGTCTCTGAAACCCTCAGGCCCCTCAATCGTCAATGAATCCAGCAATGGTTTGCCCAATGTACGAGGCGCTCTGGCCATGGCGCGCACCAGTGATCCCAACAGTGCAAGCTCACAATTTTTTATCAACCAGGTCACTAATGCTTTCCTGGATTTTGGCTCCAGTAGCAACCCCGACGGATACGCTGTATTCGCGCAGGTTTTAAGCGGCATGCCAGTTGTCGACAAAATCGCCGCTGAGGCCACCATTTCGGTATCTGGCATAGGTGCCGATGTACCTGCTCGTGGGGTTATTCTGGAATCTGTCAACTTACTCTAAACCCGGGAGGGAGTGGCCGCAGCGTGTAAGCAACACCAACAGTAATATTGCAGTTGTTTTGGCTATCCCATAGAGCTAGTGAACTAAAGCTGACGGGCAATTCTACGGAGAGCGCAATGCAAATAAGCAATATCGAATCAGGGTTTATTCAGCTCAGTAATGGCCGAATCTATTACAGCACACAGGGCCTGGGTGAAGAAGTCATCGTCTGGGTCCACGGCCTACCACTTAATTCAAGCTCCTGGCATGCCCAGCTTTGCCACTTTAATCAAAATTTCCGTAACATATGCCTTGACCTGCGCGGCTACGGTCAATCTTCAGCCCTGCCTGACACTAACAGCAGCATCACCGATTTGTATTGCGATGACCTTTCGCTGCTATTTGACACCCTCAAGCTCAGGCAAGCCACTCTGGTTGGCTTTGCATCCGCCGGGCACATCGCTATGCGCTTCGCTGCAAAAAACCCGCACTTGATTAGCAAATTGGTCATTATAAATGGTTCACCCAAGTTCCTTGCCGATAACAGTTGGCCCTATGGCTTTGAAGAACAGGATCTTAAAGATGCCATCAGCGCCATAGATGCCGCGAAAACGACTGAAGATCTGGCCCAGCTTATTCTTGATCCCGCATTAGGAGAGGCCTGCGCCCAGAAAATCCGTCAGATACGCGCGTGGTTCACTGGCATGCTTGCGCAAGCCAGAAAAGACACTCTCAAAGCTTTTTTTTCCAATATTGCCTACGATGATGATCGCGAATTAATCGGAAACATCACCGCACCAACACTCATCATCAGCAGTAAACTTGGTAAAGAGGTTCCCAGCGCAACGGCTCTATTTATCAGAAATGCTATTGAAAATTCTCAGCTATTTGAAATCAATGGCATCGACCACTTCGCATTTGCTACTCAAGCTTCACTAATTAACGCCGTTATTGATCAGTTTATAAACCCACGCTGCCAGTGTTTAGTACCCAATACAGCAAATAAGGAGAGCTAGGCCATGCCTGGATACGAAACCCCAAATCCGTTCTATGATTTGTATTTTGACTTCACCGGCTACTCACGGGAAAACTTTCCTGAAAACAGAACAGCAATCGCTCAAGATCTGGCATCAGCCCTGAGCGAACAGGCCAGCAATGAAGGCAGCAAAGGCACACTGTGCATTGCGAATTCAGTCGGATTATATGTTTACTCCAGCGAACCAGGCCATGCACTAATTTGTTCAGCCGACTTTAGGGCTGTACGCAATAGTGGCTTCTATGAATTAACCAGCCTCTCACATGTTGGGCCTGCCATCGCGTACCTCGGCGCATTAAAGGAGCTCAACAATACGGACTGGGAAAAACACATTGACCCTATGCTCGACCATATAGAAAGTGTCAGAGAAGTTAATTCAAAAAAAATGTCCGAGCATTGGTTAACCGAGCTTGATTGCGAAGCTTGGCGTGGCAAAGAAATCCAAATAAAAAACATGATCGATTATGCATGTTCGCTAATTGGCAATTACTTAAATCAAATAAACAGTAGTAGAGATCAGTTCTCTAACGAACACGCTATCGCGAACTTTCTTGAAGTGAACACTACCAAATATCCGATTCCATTCAACAATATTATGATCGGCACATTCTCACTCGTTGGCCTAAAAGGTATTTTCGATATCTATCAAGTCTTATCCCAGAATGACATCGACTGGCCAAATGCTAAAATAATTCTGCACAATTTGGCGGGAACAAATTATGCAGCGGGGACAACAGAAAGTTCCAACTGGCTATTCCACGCACTGACATCCATAAGCAATCTTTCAATCGAAGAAAAGAGAATTTTAATTTTGCCTTACGCAGACATGCCAAAGGGTGTTGGCAGCGACTATTTGGAAGATGATGAATACATCCAACTTTCTGTAAATCAATGGGGGGCTATCCACGCTCGCCCCCTCGTCACCAATATGGCTTTCGGTCACGTAAAAGATATCGTCATTCCTCCCCGCAATCCCATACCGGGCGACTATCAAATAACCACCGCGAATGACATTGAACACTTCTTAATGCGCCTGAAGCTATCTGTTGGTAATCCAAAGGAAATGCTGTCAAACACCGTGGGGTTTTGGTTAGTCGATGAATTTAATCAAAAGAAATGGCAGGTAGATAACGTAGACATACCTGGCCTTACTCACGGCTTCCCACAAGGAATCAATTGCTACCCTGACAACGCACCCGTCATACGAAACTAAGGGGCTATTATGCAATTAGTCGAGCACATGAGACTGCCCACCTCGGGCGCTCGTGGCGTAGAAACCTTTACCATCGGCGATGAACGATACCTCGCCATCCCACAACTAGCGGAAGATGTTTCAATTGACCCCGCTGATATGAACGGCGGTAACAGCGATGTCGATGCCATCATTTATAAGTGGGTGGATGACACATTTGTTGAGTTCCAACGACTACCCTCGCACGGTGGCGAACAAATCTGCTTCAATTTCATAGACAATTGCCCAACGCTCTCAATTGCCAACATTCGATCAGGAAAAAACCCAGAATTCGACATGCATTGCTACGCCGCGCTCTATATGTGGAGTGAAGGCCGCTTCGAACCAGCGCAGCAACTGCCCGCTTACGCCTGCAAGAGCGCCCACATTTTCACCCATAAAAACGACAGTTTTTTAGCATGCTCGGAGGGCGTTTTTTTGCCCAACCAAGATGAAAAAATTGACACCAATTCGCACTTATATCTTTGGAGTGGATCTCAGTTTGATCCACTCCAAACCCTAAGAACAAAATGGGGTTATGACATCACGACCTTTGAAATCGGCGACAGACTTTTTCTTGGAATCGCCGACAACTCAGCACCCAGTGTTATCTACGAGTGGCGCAACAATGAGCTAACCCCTGTGCAATCCTTTTTCCCCAATGGAGGTGGTCGGGGGTTCTGTCATTTCATAATCAATAATGAGCACTATGTCGCAGCGGCAAACTTACTCAATGACAGTGCACTTTACCAGTGGGATGGAAAGCAATTTAGTCCCATCCAAATGTTCTCTGATGCAGGTGCACGTCACTTTCATTTCCTGAAAACCAGACGGGCATGCTACCTGTTTCGAACAAACTTCATCACCGGCACACGTGAGGAGCCCACTACACAACTCGAATCACAAATTTATAAATGGGAGAATAATCAATTTGTCGAGCATGCCCGGTACACAACGTACGGCGGCACACAGTCTGCTAGTTTTTCTGAAAAAGATCAGTACTACCTTGCCGTTTCAAACAGCTTGGCACCAGATTCTCGCTTCAAAGTTGACTCAGTTATTTATAAAATACTTGAGGCCAAGTCACCATAGCGTCCTCAGAAAGCTCTACCAGCAAAGCCCCATGAATCGGCAGTTACAATCTGCGACCTCAATATGGGAATAGGCTGTGGGTCATAATAGTCACCGCTTCTGCTCGAAGGTCACCTGTTACCTTGTCGAGCTCCCCACCGTCAAGCCACACACCATTACACTGAGGACATTTATCGATCACAATCATATGAGCAACTTCCTTTTGCATAGGGGTTGCATCTAATGGACATTTTCGAGCGTTCTCTTCCGTCGCATCCATGATTAGCTGCATTTCCTTGGCGCAGCTATCGCAAATCGGCCGCCCCTCTTCTTCGTTGCGGGTTCGCTGTCCACACCTATCACATTTCGCTGAAAAAATTGCCATAAAGTCACCTCTTCGTAGAATTTCCAAAAACGCCTTCTGCCACGTTAATTCAACCACTGTTGAAAAGGCGGCAAGCGATACATAATGGAAGTGCAAGTATACTCTGTTTATGGCTCAGTCCAATGTACGCTATAGCGCGATTTACTTACTTCGTTCCACCAGCAGACTATCGAATGCTAATCAGAATTCGGGAGAGCGCATGAGTTATAGAATGACGCAAGGGCCCTGCTTGCACGCACAGACACTGTTCCGAGCCCTCAGAGCGCGAGCTGAGGAATGTATGCTGACCGCCCAGCCCCTCCTTTTCGGCTCGAAACACGTCTTCCGCAGTTTCATGGTCTGTATATTCGAACGGCGTCATGAGGCTCGATCAATACTCGGTAGGGGAGGCCAGTCTTGCCGGCTCAGTGCCTAAGGCCAGGCATTCCGTGGGCGGTTTTGTGGCGCTGCATTCTGCGATTCGGTATCCTGAACAAAGTTTCCAGGTTGGCCCTGCCGCGCACCCAGGCATTGAACTCGTCTAACCCTATTTTCAAAGCAAGCTCACGTTCGGACAGAGGATGTCTCGCATGCAACACTCTATTAGTCGCTCAATGCCATCGTTGAATGGCCGGGTTTGTCAGCCCATTCGGCTGGTGATATTGCTCATTTTTCTGGCGTTCACACAGCACGTCACAGCAACTGATGCCGGGATGCCGAACCCACCGACTTCTCCCACGATCGTCAAGGTGGGTATTTTTTTGGTGGACATTGTCAATCTGGACGAGGTGAATGAAACCTTCGAGGCAGAGTTTATCATTGGCGCGGAATGGCAAGACCCTCGTCTGGCGTTTGATCCCATTGAGGCGGGCTCCGACGAGAAGCTCTTTCAGGGCGCCTTCCAATTTGACGAGGCATTCACGGGTTGGTGGCCTCAGCTCCTGATCGTCAACGAAATCGGGACTGGTGATATGAATGCGGTGCGGCTGGTGATTCACGCCGACGGTCAGGTACGCTACCTGGAGCAGCGGAACGTGACTCTGGAGACGCCGATGAAACTGCAGCGATTCCCCTTCGATGAGCAAACGCTGGAGGCCAAGGTCATATCCTTCGGTGATTACAGCGATCGGGTTCTGTTAGAGGTCGACGAGCGTATTCTCGGAGCTACGGAGGAATACACCAAGAAGAATAACGGGGTTAATATTGCGCAGTGGCAATTTGAGAATCTTGCGCTTACTAGCAGCACGGCGGACTTTCGCTACTATGGCGGTCAGAAGGGATTTTCCGAAATTGATCTGGCCATCACACTGACTCGCCAATCGGCCAATTTTATCTGGAAGGTGATCTTTCCACTCATTGTCCTCGTTTTGCTCATGTGGGCGGTTTTTTGGTTGGAAGTTGATAACTTGTCCGAGCGACTGAACCTGGCCTTTATCGGCGTCCTGACCATTGTTGCCTATCAGTTCCTCATCGACGGGACGATGCCAAGAATCTCCTATTTCACGTTCACCGATGCTGTCCTGCTGTATTCGTTTGTTACTATGTGTATTGCGATCTTTGAAAGCCTGATTGTCTACTCATTGTATCGGGCCGGACACAAACCCATGGCCGAACGCATTGATCTGATTGCACAATGGGTCTTCCCTGTCGTCTATTTCGCAGGGCTGATGGCCAGCTATCTCTACTATCTATAGGTGTTGATGACTTCTGCTGTTGCCAGACTTCCAATCCTTGCCCTGTCTCTGCTGCTGACGGCCTGCGGCGGGGGCGGCAGTTCCGCACCTGCCGATACACCACCGCCGCAGACGCCGCCACCGGTGGGCCCGGGTCCTGCCCCGCGTGATCCACAGGATGCTTTCGCCTGCGGATCTGGTGGTGCGCTAACGACGGCCGAGGATACTCCCGGTAGCTATGTTCTGTTTGAGAGCGCCGCGGTAAGACCCCTCGCTTTAAGCGACGACGGCAAGCGGCTTCTGGTCACAAATACCCCGGCGAACTGCCTCGAAATCTACTCCGTAGGAGAGCAGGGATTCAGCCTTGAGTCTTCAGTTATGGTGGGCATAGATCCAGTCGCGGTGGCGTTCGCCAACCCCGGGGAGGCCTGGGTCATCAATCATATCAGCGACTCGGTCAGTATTGTCGATCTCACCGGCACCCCATCTGTTCGACAAACCCTGCAGGTAGGCGACGAACCAGGGGATATTGTTTTTGCAGGAGAGAACAACAGCCGCGCCTTTATCACAGCGGCCTATCGTGGCCAGAATCACCCGACCTTCGCCCCCGACGACCTGACAACCCCCGGGCTGGGTAGAGCCGATGTCTGGGTGTATGACGCCCGGCAGTTGGATACCAGCCTGACAGGCGGTCCGCTGGCCATAATCAATCTTTTTGCTGACACTCCCCGGGCATTAGCGGTGACGCAAGATGGCACAACAGTGTACGCCGCGGCGTTTATGTCCGGAAACACAACAACCACGCTCTCGCAGGATGTCGTAGCGGGAGCCAAACCTTCGCCAACGGTAAATCGAGAGGGTGCACAACAGCCGGATACGGGACTGATTGTGAAGAAGAAAGGCACCGCCTGGGTAGATGATGCGGGTGCGGATTGGTCCAATCAGGTGTTGCTTGATCTTCCAGACCTTGATGTATTCGCGATCGATGCAATGGCGGAGCAACCTGCCGTTGTGCGGCAAATCAGTGGCGTGGGAACAACCCTGTTCAATATGGCGGTCAATCCTATTAGTGGCGAACTGTATATCAGCAATCTGGAAGCCTTGAATCACATACGCTTCGAGGGTCCCGGCGAAGCGACCTCCACAGTGCGTGGCCATATTGCCGAGAGCCGAATCACAGTGGTGACCGGGGATACCGTGTCTCCCGTACACCTGAACGATCACATAGCGTTTGACGTTCCTGAGGGTACTAGCTACCCGCCCGAAGAGGTGCAGCGCAGCCTGAGCCAACCCACCAGCCTGGTGGTCAGCCCCGATGGTGAATGGCTGTATGTGGCGGCGTATGGTTCGCAAAAGGTGGTGGCCATTCCCACAGCGCAATTACATGACGACAATTACCAGCCCAACCCGGCGCTGCATGTGGAAACGCCGGCCGGTGGGCCTGCAGGTATGGTCTTGTCCCCGGACGGCAATCGCATGGTGGTCTATACCCGGTTCGACAATGCGATATCACTGTGGGATCCCAACAATGGCACTATGCTCGCTCACCAGGCTTTGTTCAGCCCCGAACCGGACGCCGTCATTGACGGTAGGCGTTTCCTCTATGATGCCCGGGAATCCTCGGCAAATGGCACGTCCGCATGCTCGAGCTGTCATATCTTCGGCGACCTGGACCAGTTGGCATGGGATTTGGGGAACCCCGATGCAGCGATGCAGAACAACCCGAACGACTATGTTGCCAACAGCCCCCGCACCACAATACAGTTTCATCCGATGAAAGGGCCCATGACCACCCAGACGCTGAGGGGTATTGCCGACAGCGGTCCGCAGCACTGGCGTGGCGACCGCACCGGACAGAGTCGGGCCACAGTGGGCGGCAAACTCGAAAGTGTGGAGGCGGCGGCGTTCAAGGAGTTCAGCCCCGCCTTTGTAGGGCTGGTCGGGCGCGCCAGTGAGTTCCTCGAGCCTGACATGCAGGCTTTTACCGATTTTGCGATGGCGATAACACCACCACCCAACCCGATACGGCGGCTGGACAACAGCCTGACACCAGCCCAGGCTCAGGGAGAGAATATTTATTTCAACGCCCCGAATACCACTGGCCTGGGCGGGTGTAACGACTGCCATACCCTTGACCCGGTGCAGCAGCAATTTGGCACCAGTGGGCTGATGGCTTTCGAAGGTGACGGCATCAGCGAGAATTTCAAGGTGCCACATTTGCGCAACGCCTATGCCAAGGTTGGCATGTTTGGCACCACAGGTAGGCTCGGAAACCGCCGCCCCTCGGGCGATCAAATCAAGGGTTTCGGGTACCTGCACGACGGCTCTGTCGCCACGCTAAGTGACTTTTTTGAGTCTCCCACCTTCACCTTCCCGGCACCCCGGCGGCAGAATCTGGAGGATGTTGTGCGCTTTGTCCTGGCTGCAGACTCCAACATGGCGCCAGTGGTCGGCCAGCAGCTTACACTCAGTGCGGCGACTACACAGGCCAGCCTCGCCCGTCTGGATCTGCTGGAGCAGCGTGCGGTGATATCCAGCCCCCGCCCGGAATGCGATCTTATCGCGCGCGGCCTGCTTTCGGGTATACGGTACTCGGCGCTCTTGCAGGCCGATGGCAGTTATCTGGATACCGATAACCTGCGGCGCAGCAGTGAGGCGTTGCGCGGGGCGGCTCAAACGCCGGGCAATGCGGTCACCTTTACCTGCGCGCCACCCGGCAGCGGGCAGCGTCTGGCATTCGACAAATAGACTGCCAGCCTCTCTAAACGCTGTTGCGGCTGCTAGCTCAAGGCATTCAGTAACGCGTCGGCAACCACCTCTGACGAGGCCGGGTTCTGCCCGGTAATCACCAGGCCATCCACCACCACGAGCGGATTCCAGTCATCTACCTGCTGGTAAACTCCACCCGATGCGACTAATCGATCTTCAAGCAAATAGGGAACGACCGCGGTCAAGCCTACTGCGGCCTCTTCAGAGTTGCTGAAACCGGTTACCCGCTTGCCCTGCACCACCGGTTCGCCGCCAGGAGTCCTCGCGTTCAACAGGGCCGCGGGTGCATGGCAGACCGCCGCAACCGGTTTGCCGGCAGCAATAAAACCTTCGATAAGCGCTATCGAATCAGCATCACCGTACAGATCCCACATGGGGCCGTGTCCACCGGGATAGAACACCGCATCAAAATCCTCAACTTTCATATCCGCCAGCTTTGCCGTGGCAGCCAGCTCTTGCTGAGCGGCAGGGTCCTTGTCAAAACGGTGCGTGGCTTCTGTCTGGGCATCGGGCTCGTTGCTTTTCGGGTCTAACGGCGGCTGACCACCCCTGGGCGATGCCAGGGTAAGCTGGGCACCCGCATCCTTCAGTCGATAGTAGGGGCTGGCAAATTCCTCCAACCAGAAACCGGTCTTGTTGCCAGTCTCGCCCAGTTTGTCATGTGACGTTAAAACAATGAGTACTTTCATCTGTTGGCTCCAGTTCAAATTGATTGGGCAGGGACTACATTTAACCAAAATTTTGTTTTGACCGTGAGACCTCAGGGCTATTACCTATATTCCCCCTGGCGCCTGGTGATCGATTTGTTGCAGGCAAGCGTAACACCCAAACACCACAAAATCCCTCTCAACCTCTAACAGAGTAGTAGACATCGTCTGAAACAGTGGAAGGACCGACACAGTCACATGCGCCAGGCATCTGCTAAGCTGAATGCATGCACAACGCCAATGGACAATATCGTCCCAACGTTTCGCTAGAGCCAGACCAGGTTCGGCAACCGGTGTGGGTTACCGCTTACCCATGGAGCAATGCAACTGCCTGCCACAGGAATGGCATTGAGGATCGTCGAGAAGACATACTGCGGATTGTCGCGTTACACGCCCCCACACTGGAGCCCACGCGAATCCACCTTGAAGACCCGCTTATTCTCGATGAACTGGGGGTGGGTGAGGAGACCATCGTCAACGATTACCTACTCACCAATAAGTATCTACCGATTGAAAAAGAGTTAGCACGTTTATCAAAAGAGTTTTCCGATCACAGCGGGTCAGCAATTTCAGCAGCCGCTCTGCGGCTGGACACCGCCAAGGTGAAACACCTTAAAGATCGCTACCCGCACTAGTCAGTGCATTTCAATCAAAGAATCTGGCGACCTTCGATTTTATCTCTTCCGCCTTATCTTCACCCGCCTCCCCCAGCTCTTTGAGGTAGGCCTGCCCCTCGGCCATTTTATCCTTGATAGCATTAACCTCCATCAGGAGTTGCTCTTCAAGCTCGGCACCAGCCACATTCGCTTCCGCCTCTGCCTTCCTCGCCTTGGCTTTCGCCTGAGCTGCCTCGAGCTTTTCATCATATACAGCCAGTTGTTTTTCAAGCTTTTCTTTCAGTAAATCGATCAGGCTCATCAGGTGGTCTCCGGTTGCTTCAACATGAACGCAAATTTAATTTGCTCAATCTACACCTGTGTATGGACAGAAGCTAATTCAGATACCGACTAGGAGACGACAATGTATCTCACCTGGAGACTAATTCTGGAGGGTGGCCTCAACACGCACAGACACTGACACCTCATTACTGACCCAACTGGTATCTTCCCACTCACCCGTGCCAACCCCCAGAGCCAGGCGCAGCACGCTGGCTGTGCCCTCGAGGATGCGCTGGCCACCAGCCTCTTTAATAGTGAAATGCAATGGCACCGGGGCCGCCAGGCCCTTGATGATCAGCCTGCCCTCGGCGATATAACTGCCATCAGCCTGCACGGCAAACCTGTCTGCCCGGTAATATGCTGTGGGGTAGCTTTGCGTATCGAACCAGTCAGTTTCAGCCAGTGTGGTATCGCGATCATTGTCGCCGGTAATCACATCGGCGGTTTGCACACTGACATCAAAAGAGCCCTCTGCCGGCGCGTTGCGATCAAATCGGATATCGGCGGACCAGCTCTCCCAGCTGCCAGTAAAACTCGCACCTGCCTGGCTTCCGGTGAAGCGAATATAGCTGTTTTCGTAATTGATTTGCCACAGTGGCAGGCTGGAGGTTCGGATCACCGCCGTTTCAGCTGTAGCCGCTTGCGGGCCGGCCGTGGCCGGCTTTGAACCTGTGCTGCCGCCGCCTCCTCCAGCACCTCCCAGCCACACACTGCCCAATAAAGCCAGGCAAATGCCTGTCCCTATGGTCAGCCGGGATGAGATACGCCGCAGCACGTCGTCCCGGTCTACAAAGTGGTGTTTGAGGGCGGCGGCAATGTGCAGCGCAGCTATAAACACCAGCACCAGCACCAGCGCCTCGTGAATCTCCGCAAACACTTCTTTGAGTTCAGGGTCAGAAGCCACCAAATCCGGAAACTGGAACAGATTGAACCAACTCACCGAATAGGCGGACGCCGAGGACATCAGCCAACCGGATATCGGAATCAAAAACAGTAAGCCGTAGAGTGCCCAGTGGCTAGCCTGGGAGGCCCTCAGTTGCCAGAGAGGTATGGCTGCCGGCGCCGGAGGCGCCGGATGGCCGATGCGCCAGGACAGGCGGAATATCGCAAGTAGCAATATAGTCATGCCCACCGACTTGTGATTCGCCAGCAGGGCCAGCTGCCGCAGGGTTGAGCCGGAATCCCCGGCGCTTTCCGCCAGGTTTGCCAGTACAAACTGCACAATGATCAGGCCAGCTATAACCCAATGCAGCAGCCGCGATATCGGTGAGTAGCGATGCACCGCCTGCTCTGAAGCGCCCAACTACAGCCCTTATTCCTGGTGGAACATCTCTACAGTAACGTGGATTGTCACCTCGTCACCGACAGCCGGTGCATAGCGACCAAGGCCCCATACTGAGCGCAATATTTTGGTTTCCGCTGACACGCCCAGGGCATCGACCTTTTTCATCGGGTTCTTACCGGCCTTGTTGATGGTGGCAGCGAATGTTGCAGGGTGGGTCTGTCCCATGATGGTGAGATCGCCAACGATATCAAATGTATTCTCTCCGGTTTCCTTGATGGCCGTGGATTTGAAGGTGATTTCCGGATATTTTGCCGTGTTGAAGAAATTCTCACCATTGAGGTGCTCGTCGAATTCCTCCACCCGGCTGTCGACACTGGCCGCGTCGATCTGCACCTCAAGCGTGCTCTTCTGAGGATTCTGAGTATCCAGGTTCAGGGCAACGTCAAATTTATCGAAGCTCACATGAGGCGTGGAAAAGCCCAGATGACTGTAAGAAAAGGTGATATAGCCATGGGTTTTGTCCAGCGTGTACTTGCCCGACGGAATTGCCGTCAGGTCGGCCAATGCGGTGAGAGGCAGGCTGCATAGCAATGCAACCACGGCTGTTCGAACGATTTTTAACATCTGTTTTCTCCAGTGCCGGTTAAGACTAATTGCGTTTCACTGCCATCCCGCCCAAGCGGGCAGTGGTTTGTTGCTCGCGCCGGGTATATTCCCCGGGAACAGCCTGTTTGTAAAGCCAGCTAGACAATCAGCCCGTGCTCATGGGCTTCCCGCTCCAGTCCTTCACGGAAATCAGGGTGCGCGATCTCGATCAACGCCCTGGCTCGCTCCATCACGGACTTGCCCTTGAGGTTGGTCATTCCGTACTCAGTCACCACATACATTATGTCGGAGCGCGGCGTCGTAACAATATTACCCGGCGTGAGGTTTAGCACGATCCGGCTCTTGCGCACGCCCCTGCGCTCGTAAGTTGACGACAACAACATGAAGGATTTCCCTTCCCTGGAGGCATACGCTCCGCGCACAAATTGCAGTTGCCCCCCGGTTCCGGTGAGATGGCGGTGCCCGTCCGATTCTGAACACGCCTGCCCCTGCAGATCAATCTGGGTGGTATTGTTGATTGATACCACCTTGTCGTTCTGCATTATCATATGCGGCAGGTTGGTATATTCCACCGGGTTGCACTGAAACAAGGGGTTGCGGTGAACTGCGTCGTACAGGTATTTCGAACCCAGAGCAAAAGAAAAAACAACCTTGCCAGGATCGAGCTGTTTGCGTGCACCGGTTATACAGCCCGCGTTTACGAGATCAATAATGCCATCGGTTAGCATCTCGGTATGTACACCCAAATCACGAACTCCACTCTCCGCCAACAGGGTACAGGCCGCGTTCGGCATGCCACCGATTCCAATTTGAATGCAGGAACCGTCTTCGACTTCAGTGGCAAGCTGGCGGGCGACAGCACGGTCGATGTCGGTAGCGGGAGGATTACCCAGCTCCATGGGCGCAATATCGCTGCCCTCAATGATATAGTCGACCTCGCTGACATGTACGCCGTTCTTTACGCCATAAACGTATGGAATCCCGGGAGACGCCTCAACAATCACCACTTTGGCTCGTTCCAGCAATGTCCCCATCCACAGATTTGTCGGGCCGAAATTAAACATGCCGTCTTTGTCCATCGCAGCGGTGCGTATAATAGCGATATCAGGTGGCTCAATAAAACGGCGATAGTAATCGGGAACCTCCCCGAGATTGAGGGGAATATAGGTGCAGCGACCAGCGTCGTGTTTGGCACGGTCGTAGCCACTGAAGTGCCAACTGTGAAGATGGCAATGCGCACCCTCCGGATCAGCCTCCAAAACGGCGAGAGGGCGTATCGAAAGACAATTGCGTATTTTCAAGCCAGAGAGCCCACCTACACGCTCCGCCAATGCCTCATCGAACAATTCCGGCTGTGTAATCCCACCCCCCAGATCAATCCACATTCCGGATTTGACCAGGTCAGCGGCTTCGTCGGGCGACACGGTTTTTGCGGACACTTCCGCAGCGTACTGGTTCATAAAGGCTGATTCCTATTGGACCTTATCGGCGTTAAGTATGGCAGAACAACTTGTGAGTAGCGAAAGAACTGACAACTTAACTCGACTCGCGCCGGCCATTGCTGTAGCGACGAATGCAACGTAAAATACCCGCCTTTACGACGCACCTGGACACCTACCGATGTAAGCTTTCACCTCGCGAACCATAGCAATCAACCCACCTATTCGCGGGAAGCCTGATCGTAGCTGCGTTTCTCTGCTCCTTTAAACCGGGGCACATCTCCTATCTGTTCCGCTGACCGGAGAGACGCAGTTACATTTGTATGCCCCCTCTCATTGCCGCCTGGATGGTCGGCCTCGACAACGGAACACCATTTTTTATGAATTCCATAAAGCAGGACTGGTTCTCGAACGTCCAAAACGATTTGCTGGCGGGCCTGGTGGTTGCACTGGCTCTTATACCCGAAGCAATCGCCTTCTCGATCATCGCAGGTGTTGACCCCAAAGTGGGCCTTTATGCTTCTTTCTGCATTGCTGTAGTGATCTCTTTCGTGGGCGGCCGACCGGGCATGATTTCGGCTGCAACCGGTGCCATGGCCCTGCTGATGGTGACGCTGGTCAAGGATCACGGCCTCCAGTACCTGCTCGCGGCAACCGTGCTCACAGGTGTACTTCAGATAATTGCCGGCTGGATGCGCCTGGGAACGCTCATGCGCTTCGTTTCACGCTCGGTGGTCACCGGGTTCGTCAATGCGCTGGCAATTCTGATCTTTGCAGCCCAGCTACCGGAGCTCACCAATGTGACGTGGCACGTCTACGCCATGACGGCGGCGGGACTGGCCATCATCTACGGCTTCCCCTACATCACCAGGGCGATCCCATCGCCACTGGTCACCATTGTGGTGCTGACCCTGGTGGCAATCTTTATCGATTTGGACATCAGAACTGTAGGCGACATGGGCGCGCTGCCAGACAGCCTTCCGATGTTCCTGATTCCTGATATTCCGCTCAACTTCAACACATTGGCCATCATCTTCCCTTACTCACTGACCCTGATGGTGGTAGGCCTGCTCGAATCGCTGATGACGGCCACCATCGTCGACGACCTGACAGACACCAGGAGCGACAAGAATCGTGAATGCGTGGGTCAGGGCGTCGCCAATATCGCGTCCGGCTTTATTGGTGGTATGGCAGGTTGCGCGATGATCGGTCAGTCGGTGATCAACGTGAAATCAGGCGGCCGAGGCCGGCTTTCCACATTCGCCGCTGGCATCTTCCTCCTGTTGATGGTTGTGTTCCTTGACGAATGGGTCAGTCAGATCCCTATGGCTGCGCTGGTCGCCGTGATGATTATGGTGTCGATCGGCACCTTCAACTGGGGCTCTATCAGAAATCTTCGCCAGCACCCCAAAAGTTCCAGTATCGTCATGATCGCCACCGTCATTGTGACGGTAGCCACCCATGACCTGGCTATGGGGGTATTGACCGGCGTGTTGCTCTCAGGGTTCTTCTTTGCGCACAAAGTGGGGCAAATCCTGCGCGTTCGATCGATTGCTACGGAGGAAGGACGAACCCGTAATTACACCATCTTTGGACAGGTTTTCTTCGCCAGTGCTGATCACTTCACCAACGCGTTCGACTACAAGGAAGTCATAGAAAAAGTGCGAATCGATGTGAGCCGAGCCCACTTCTGGGACATTACTGCCGTTAGCGCGCTGGACAAAGTGGTATTGAAATTTCGCCGGGAAGGCACGGAGGTCGAAGTGATCGGTCTGAATGAGGCCAGCGCCACTATGATGGACAAGTTCGCCGTGCATGATAAAGACAGTGCCGAAGACATTCTCATGGGCCACTGAGAGGAGCAAACATGAAAATCGAGAATAAAGTCCTGGCCTGTGTCGACCAGTCGCATTACGCCGACTATGTCGCAGATTACGCTGCCTGGGCTGCACAGAGAATGGGCGCGCCGCTGGAACTGCTACACATCCTGGATCGGCATCCAGAGACGTCCAGCAGCAGAGATCACAGCGGCACAATCGGCATCGATGCGCATGAGAATTTACTGAGCGCACTATCAGATGAAGACGAATCGAAAAGCAAGAAGGCGCGAGAGCAGGGCCGCATCTTTCTGAACCGACTGCGAGAGCGTGCTGTGGCCGCAGGGGTGCACTCCCCGGATGTCCGGCAGCGCCATGGCAGCCTCGCCGAGACCCTCGCTGAAGATGAGGAGGAGGTTCGCCTGTTCGTCCTGGGTCGGCGCGGTGAATCGGCCGAATTGACACAACGCGACCTCGGCCGCAACGTTGAGCGGGTTGTCCGTAGCCTGCACAAACCGATTTTGACGATTACCGAGGGCTTCACCGAGCCAAATCGTGTGATGATTGCGTTCGATGGTGGCATCGTAGCCCGCAGAGGCATTGAAATGGTCGCGGCCAGTCCACTTTTCAAAGGTTTTCCGGTCCATCTGTTAATGTCCGGGAAGGCAAGCCGGGAGGCGGCCAAGCAGCTCGAATGGGCCAGAAAAACGCTGGAAGCCGCAGGCTTTGATACACCAAGCTCGCTAATCCCCGGCGATGCCGAGAGCGTGATAGCCAAAGCCGTGCAGGATGAGGATATCGATATTCTTATCATGGGGGCCTACAGCCATTCACCGCTGCGCAGTCTCTTCTTCGGCAGCAAGACATCGGAGATGCTTCGATCAGCAAGAATCCCAACGCTATTGCTGCGGTGAGCTATCGACAAGATTTGACAATACCATTCCCGGGCGGAGGTTATATAGCTGATTACCTGCGCAAAATGAGCTATCTTATCCAGCGTCATTCAATGAAGAAGACTGCCCAATAAATCGATAGAGAGACCAGTTTATGCCCGCCCCCATCAAAGAATTAGACACAGTAATCATCGGCTCCGGTTTTTCCGGCGTCTATATGCTGCATGCCGCTCGCCAACTCGGCTTGAATGCCCGTGTACTAGAGGCCGGTAGCGGTCCCGGGGGCACCTGGTTCTGGAATCGCTATCCTGGCGCGCGCTGCGATATCGAAAGCATGCAGTATTCCTACCAGTTCGACAAGGACTTGCAGCAGGAGTGGGAATGGTCGGAGCGCTATGCCGCCCAGCCTGAAATACTCGCCTATATAGACCACGTCATCGAGCGATTCGACCTGGCCGACGACATCCAGTTTGATACCCGCGTCACGAGCGCGATTTTCGATGAAATCAACGGTCGCTGGATCGTAGAAACCAGTACCGGCGAAAAGTTTTCCAGTAAGTTCTGCATCATGGCCACCGGCTGCCTGTCGGCTGCAAACATGCCCGACATCAAGGGCCGCGAAACCTTTTCAGGACCCGTCTATCACACAGGCGAGTGGCCGCCGGAAGGCGTCGACTTCAGCGGCCTCAAGGTTGCTGTCGTCGGTACCGGTTCGTCCGCCATTCAGACTATACCGCTGGTTGCCGAGCAGGCCGACCAACTGACCGTTTTTCAGCGTACCCCTGCATTTACCGTACCGGCGCGTAACCGCGCACTAACGCAGTCAGAGAAAGACAACGTCAAAGCCGATTACGATACATACCGGGCACTCGGAAAATCCCAGGACGTGGCCTGGGACACGACGCCGAACGAAAAAGCCGCGAGTGAAATGAGTGATGCGGAAATCCTCGCGGAGTGTGAGCGCCGCTGGGAGAAGGGCGCGCTGTATTGGTACGGTGCTTTCCCCGACCTGCTCATCGACCAGAAAACCAACGATATCGTCGCCGAATTCGTACGCGGCAAAGTACGCGCGATGGTCACAGACCCCAAGGTCGCGGATATTCTCGCGCCGCACAGCGTTTTTGGCTGCAAGCGCGTGTGCGCGGATACGAATTACTACGCGACCTACAATCGCGACAACGTCAGCCTGGTTGATATCAGCTCCAGGCCGATCGATGAAATCACTTCCGATGGAATCAGGGTAGACGAGACCCTCTATGAGTTCGATGCAATCATCTTCGCTACCGGATTCGACGCAATGACCGGCTCCCTGAACAAAATAGATATCCGCGGGCGCGATGGCCTGACGCTGAAAGACAAGTGGGCAGCCGGCCCGCGCACCTACCTGGGACTGCAGACTGTCGGCTTCCCCAACATGTTTACCATCAGCGGCCCAGGCAGCCCCTCGGTGCTAACCTGCATGGTGACCTCGATCGAACAGCACGTGGAATTCATTCGTGATGCCATTGCCTACCTGCAAGAGCACAATCTGAAATATATCGAGGCAACCGCCGAAGCAGAGGACGCCTGGGTGGAACACGTCAATGAGGTTGCGGGGTCCACACTGCTTATCAATTGCAATTCATGGTATCTCGGCGCCAACGTCCCGGGCAAGCCGCGCGTGTTCATGCCCTATCTCGGCTTTCCGGCTTATGCCGCAAAGTGCGAGGAAGTCGCACAGCAGGGCTACGAAGGGTTTGCCCTTGGCGCCACTTGAAACGATTGGTGCCCAGCTTTCGTCCACAGTTCATGTCGGCTGGGCTCGCATGAAGTACTGCCTGGACTGGCCTGACTCTCCTGGTGGCAAGTTGTAATGAATTATACCCTGCGATTTATTGTCCTGCCGGTGCTGATCGTTGGCCTCATTGCATCCATACTGATATTTGTCACCCGTTCCGTGGTGAAGTATGAGGTTGAAAGCGTCAATGATACCACCCGGGAAATCGTCTATGGTGTGCTGGAAATTCACCGGGACAATCTGATACGGCTGGTGATGGATTACGCGCACTGGGACCACGCGATCACCATGCTCTTCGTTGAGCCAGACAAGGAACAGACCGAAGTGAATTTCGGTCAGTATCTTATAGACACATACAACATTTCATCAAGCATTATCCTGGACAAGGACCGCAGGCTGCTCCTCTCGTGGCTGACGCATCCCGGTGATCCTGAGTCCGGCATGGCTTTCGACCCCCCGTTAAGCGCGATGATCCGGCAGGCCGACATGATGGTCAATGGATTACACCAACCGGCTACCGGATTTGCTTTGCTCAACGGGGTGCCACATATCATTGCCGTCGCACAAATCACACATAATTTGAAACCTGGCACATCTCAACCTCATTTCGGCTATTTTATCGTTAGCCGGGCAATTGACATCGCACTGATGTCTAGCATCGAGGAACACTTCGGTGTCCTCGATCTCCGTTTTATGCCGAATGTGGACGGCCCGGCCATCATCCACGACTATTCCGGACGGGTTCTGGGCAGCTTCTTTTGGAAGCCTTCCAGCGCAGGAGCCAACACACTCAAGATTGTTGGGCCCTGGGCACTGGGTTCTCTGTTACTGATCGTCGCAGGTTTCCTGTCTTTGGTCCTGCGCGTACTCAAAACCACCCAAAAATACGAGCAACTGAGCAGCAACCTGGAGGTACAGGTAAGACAGCGTACCGAGGAGCTGAACATGCAGCGGGAACGAGCGGAACAGGCGAGCCTCGCCAAGACCGAATTTCTTTCGCGGATGAGTCATGAGTTGCGAACCCCGCTGAATGCCGTTCTCGGCTTCGGTCAGTTACTGGAGATGGAAGCAAACCAGCTCAAACCAGAGCACTCCGAACAAGTGCATTATATCCTGGATGCTGGCAACCACTTGCTGGAGCTGGTTAACGAAGTTCTCGACGTGGCGGCCATCGATTCGGGGAAATTGAATCTAAAAATCGACATCGTCGCTCTCGATACCATCCTGGAAAAATCCATTATGCTGGTGACATCTTTGGCTGAAAAGCGAGAAATCCGAATCACTCAGGCGGGCGATACCGGCTTACTAGTTCGGGCGGACCCTAAGAGGCTCACTCAGATTCTGGTCAACCTGCTAACCAATGCCATCAAATACAATCACCCAAGCGGTACCGTAGTGGTCAGCGCTGGGGCCGGCCCCGAGGGTAAGATTCGAATCAGCGTTCAGGACACCGGGATCGGTATCGCCACGGAAGACCAGCAGACGATCTTTGAGGCGTTCGGCCGGGTAGGTAAATGGTCAACCAGTGTCGAGGGCAGTGGCATCGGGCTGGCCATCAGCTTGCGTCTTACTGAACTGATGGGTGGTAGCCTGGGGGTTGAAAGTCACCCCGGCACGGGTTCGACGTTCTGGCTCGACCTGCCCCAAGCAATAAATACGGAACATATTTGACACCTCCAAGCAGTACGATTAGCGTAGCTATTGCGTTATTGTAATGACGTCCTCAAATAGGGCTAGTCAAATACCTCAATAAAATATGAGTTGCTGTCAGCATGGGCCACCTGGAAGAGTTTGCACTAGCGCAGAAAACACAAGCCCTGTTTGATCTTGTCAAACGCAGCAAGAGGGGTGGCTTCCCCTATCTGGTCCTCTGGGTTGTTATCGGTTTAAGTTATGGACTGCATAACACTCACGCAAAACTATTTTTTATCAATGCCTTCTTATTCCTACTTTCATCACTTTTACGTCTTTCCTACGCCTATCTGCCGCACGATTTTGTGAAGGCCCATTACCAGGCTTTAGTGCGCGTTTATCGAGCCAACCTTATTCTACAGGGCTTTCAGTTTGGCTTGCTGGGAGCCTATATTTATTACAACCCGGCGCTTTCCGCTCTTGCGATTCCCATGCTTGTTTGCCTTGTGGGTATTGTCTCGATCGGCGCTATTACCCTGGCAATTGACCCGGTGGTGCGTATTTGGTTTCCAACGCTCATGGTCGCGCCAATGCTCGTCTGTCTGATTTTGCAGTTTACCTTACAAGGTGCAGTGATGGCCCTCCTTTCCGGTGGGTTTATCATCTACTTGTTGATCACAACACGACGGATTCATGACGACTATTGGTCTTCCATTACCAGCAGTTTGTTGCTCCAGCAGCGCGCTGCTGAACTTGAAACCGCCATTCACAAAGCAGAACATGCAAACCGTGAAAAGGGTCGTTTTTTAGCTAATATGAGCCACGAAATTCGCACCCCAATGAATGCGATTGTCGGTATGTCCGAATTGCTCTCCTATACAAATATGGACAACGAACAAGCCGACTATTGTGACGGCATTAGTAACGCCTGCGAGTTACTTCTCGGGATTATTAATAATGTACTGGATATCTCAAAGGTAGAATCTGGTCAGCTAATATTGACACCTGTTAAAGGCAATTTTCATGAGACTATCCGGCAGGCTTTCGCCATATTTGGAATAATGGCTGAACAAAAGAATCTGGAGTATTCGCTGCGTATTGATGACGATGTGCCGGTGTGGTTGTATTTTGATGCTTTTCGTTTAAAGCAGGTACTGGTCAACCTTATCGGTAATGCCATAAAATTTACACCGAAAGGCTTTGTTAGTGTCAGTATTAATTACGAGGGGTATTCAGGGGATGGCGAGCAGCTCTCCATATCAGTTGCCGATAGCGGCATTGGTATACCGCCAGAAAAACAGAAATCGATTTTTGAAAGATTCGCTCAAGTAGATAATTCGTTAAATAAAAGTTTCGAGGGGACCGGCTTGGGTCTCGCTATCATCACTGAGTTTATGGGGCTTATGAATGGCAGTATTGAACTACAATCTGATCTGAATAAAGGAAGTACGTTTAAGCTAACACTTTTTTTGAAATCTGCATCAAGCCATGAGGACCCTGTCACCACACCGTTGGCAGATGGCAGGGCCCCATCCACTCATGAGCAGGGAGAGTTAAGGGTTTTACTGGTTGAAGATAACAAGGTAAATCAACTGGTGGCCTCCAACATGCTGAGTAAATTAGGGTATGAAACTGAGATTGCTGACAGTGGCGACAAGGCACTGGAGTTGTTAAACAAACAGGTGTTCGACGTTATTTTAATGGATATACAAATGCCGGTAATGAATGGTCTTGAGGCCACAGCCATTATTCGCCAGCGAGAGCAAGAACACAGCAACGGAGCGCTTAAAGCCTATATTGTCGCTTTCACGGCCAATGCAGTAAATATCCCCCGGCAAAGCCGGGGGCTTTGGGGGCGTTAGAAATTCTGTGTCAATCCACTAATCTCTATATGAGAG
>TARA_R110001599_G_scaffold353714_1_pt1 | contig 57135 bp, 44 predicted proteins | sample TARA_R110001599 | Tara Oceans TARA_R110001599 (sample SAMEA4398360) | marine metagenome | biome: Polar Biome; feature: [MES] marine water layer (ENVO:01000295) within the mesopelagic zone...; material: water (ENVO:00002006), including particulate matter (ENVO:01000060) such... | reverse complement strand
ATATTGATGAAAAATTAGGCACGACATCTATCCTGACACGGGGGGGACTTCCCCATCGTGCACCAGGAACTCAAGCGCAAGGAAGTGACCAAACAGCTGCTGTGGCAGGAGTACCGGCAACAACACCCGGACGACGGTTACAGCTATGCTCAGTTTTGCCACCGCTATCTGCTTTGGTTGGGTTGCCAGCAACGCAGCATGCGTCAGCTGCACCGGGCTGGTGAAAAGGTGTTCGTGGACTACTGCGGCCCGACCCTGCCGGTGGTGAACTCCGACACCGGCGAAGTACGGCAGGCGCAAGTGTTTGTGGCGGTACTGGGTGCCTCGAATTACACCTTTGCCTGTGCCAGCTGGAGCCAGAAACAGGAGGACTGGTTGAATGCCCACGTTAAAGCCTTTGAGTTCTTTGGGGGTGTGCCGGAGATCGTGGTGCCGGACAATCTCAAAAGCGCGGTGCGCAAAACTCACCGGTATGACCCGGCGATCAACCCGGCCTATCGGCAACTGGCCTCCCACTACCAGACTGCCATCGTGCCAGCACGACCCTATAAACCCAAGGACAAGGCCAAGGCTGAAGTGGCGGTCCAAATCGTTGAGCGCTGGATCATGGCCAGACTGCGCCATCAGACCTTCTTTGCCCTGGCCGCAGTTAACCAGGCCATCTATGGCTTGTTAGATGACTTGAATCAGCGGTCGTTTAAAAAGTTACCTGGCACTCGGTTAAGCCAATTTGAGCAACTGGACAAACCAGTGCTGCGTCCCTTATCAGCATCGCCTTACCTTTACGCCGAAATCAAAGCTGCCCGTGTCCATATCGATTACCACATCGAATACGACAGGCATTATTACTCGGTGCCCCACCAGTTGGTAAAACAGACCGTCGAGGTCCAGGCCAGCGCCGCTACCGTTGCCCTGTACAGTCACGGCAAACGCATTGCCAGCCATCCGCGCAGTTACCGGCAAGGCGCTCACAGTACCTGTGCAGAACACAGGCCTGCCGGTCATCGCGCGATGCGGGAGTGGTCACCCGAACGCTTCCTGCGTTGGGCGGGAGATATCGGCGAGGCTACACGTGAAGTCGTTGCGCACTTGCTCAAGGAGAAGCGCCATCAGGAGCAGAACTACCGCCGCATCCTGGCCCTGCTCAGCAACGCCAAAAAGTACGGCCGCGAACGGCTCGACAAGGCCTGTGCGCGCGCCCTGTTAATCAACTCGCCCACGCGTAGTAGCGTCGAGTCCATCCTCAAGCAGGGACTGGATCAGTTGCCACTGGAAACACCGAATCTTGAAGTACAGGAAGAACTGAGTCTGGACCACCACGAGAATCTGCGTGGTGAAAAGTATTATCACTGAACCCAAAGGAGCTTTTATGTTAAACAATCAAACGCTGGAAAGCCTGCGCCGCCTAAAACTCAGCGGCATGGCCGATGGCCTCGAACAGCAACTGGCGCAACCGGCCACCCATGAGGAGCTGGGCTTTGAGGAACGCCTGGCACTGCTGGTGGACCGCGAAAGCACGCACCGTGACAACAATAAGATCACCCGCCTGTTGAAGGCCGCGAAGCTGAAGTTGCAGGCCTACCCCGAAGACATCAACTACCGACATCCCCGTGGCCTGCAGAAAAGCCAGTTAGCGGACCTGCTCAGTAGTCGCTGGATCCATCAGCATCACAACGTGTTGATTACCGGCCCCACCGGCTGTGGCAAAACCTATCTCGGTTGTGTGCTGGCCACCCAGGCCTGTCGGCACGGCTTATCAGTGCGCTACTTCCGCACCTCGCGCCTACTGGAAGCACTCAGTATTGCTCATGGCGATGGGCGCTTCAGCAAACTGATTCAGCAGTTGGCTAAAACCGACCTGTTGCTACTGGATGACTGGGGCCTGGAGAAAATGACTTTGGGCCAGCGCAACGACCTGCTGGAAATCATGGAAGATCGTCACGGTCTGCGCTCCACTTTGATCACCAGCCAACTACCGATCGATCAATGGCATAAGGCTATCGGAGATGCCACGCTGGCCGACGCCATTCTGGACCGTCTGTTGCACAACAGTCACAAGCTAAAACTGAAGGGAGAATCCATGAGAAAGGCGATGAGCGAAATAGCTGAATCCGATCACTCACAGTGATACCATCCAGGCACTCGTGTTAGGAAGATCAGGTGATCGAATAAAACCGGAATCAGTGATCGGAATCACCAGAATACGCAGCAGGTGAGCGAGATGTACCGAAAAACAATTGAAGGGCATTGCATCCCCTCAAAATCAAGAATAATGACGGTTTCCATCTGGCGCATACGCTGGATAGACCCTCCGCAATTTTTCTGGATTTTTTCACCCCCGCCTAGTCGGCCTAGTCGCCAGAAGTTCATGCGCGAGGCAAAACGCTTCGCTAAGACCTTCAACAGCGATTAAGAGGAACAAGACTATGTGTGAAGAAATCAGAATTTATGTGGCATGTTTGGCGGCTTATAATAACGGTAAGTTACATGGGGAATGGATCGATGCGACCCAAGACCTTGACGACATGCAAGAGCAAATCAATCAAATGCTTAGCAGTAGTCCAGAGCCAGACGCGGAAGAGTACGCCATTCATGATTATGAAGGCTTTGGCGGTTACGGTGTAAGTGAATACGAAGGTATTCAATCAGTACAAGAAATCGCCTGTTTTATAGAAGAATATCCAGAGCTTGCAGGGGAGTTACTAAACCAGTTTGGCGGTAGCCTTGAAGATGCCCGCAAAGCCATGGAAGAGAGTTATTCCGGTTGCTATAAGTCCCTTGCGGACTACGCCGAGGAACTGACCGACGGCACGACAGATATTCCCGAGCATTTACAGTATTACATTGACTATGAACGCATGGGGCGTGATATGGCGCTAAGCGGTGATATCTACACCATTGAAACTGCTTATGACGAAGTGCATATATTCTGGGCACACTAAAAAATCAGCGCTGCCGGAGGTTCCGGCAGCGCTAGAGCTTTCGCTCAAAACAGCGGGGGCGATCACGCTTTGGCTAAGCCGCCGCGATCCCACGCGCCAATAATGACGCATGGTGCTTTAAAAGCCCCATGCGTGTCAGCTTTGTTTCCAAAACGCATTGTCATTCATTGTTAATACTGATCAATTCGATCTCATAAATTAAAGCGGAACCCGCCGGAAGTGAGCCAAACGTACGATCACCAAAGGCCAGATCGGGTGGGATAAAGAGCTTGATCTTGCCGCCCGGCTTAACCAGTAAAAGCCCCTCTATGAATCCTTTCACGCCAGCGGGGTTATAAATAACATTTGTTACAAAAGGCGCGCTTTTATAGGTGGTGTCATAGGCTTTTCCGTCCATGGTCGCAGAGCTGTAATAGAGCGTTACCCTATCACCGAGTTTTGGCGGCGCGCCGCGTCCTGCTGTGAGTATTTGATATTGCAAACCACTTGGCGTCACCGTAACGCCGATGCGTTTTTTATTGGCAGCCATAAACCTTTCACTGATGGCACTTACATTGGCAGGTTGCGGCGGCGTTGGCGTGGTATCCACCACCTGATTTCTTGCTCTGTTTGCTGGTGGAGGCGTTGTCGGCTGCGCGGCTTGTGGTGGATCATCTTGGTTTTGTTGCGCGCGATTGTCATTTGTCAGCCAGCTTGATTTATTGGTCAAATAGCTTTGGGTGAGGGACATGAGATTGCGCTCAAATTGCCGGATTTCAGGGGAGGAGCAACTATACTTCGTTTGCATATCATCAAGCCCTTGAAGGGTCAGGCGAGCAGCTTCATGGTTTAGGTTATTAAGCGCCCAACGACTGGACTGGCCGCCAAGATGATCGCAGATTTCATCGCATAGCGGCACAAATTCAGGGCGCAAAACATAATCCGCAGAATAGGTTTCCCCGCCACCTTGTCCCATATATATGCCGTAGCCGTTGTAAAGCTCATAGGCATCGTTCGTCCATTCGTAGCGTTTATGGATCAGATCATCAGGGCACGAAAATGCATATCCGCTCTTATAGTCAAAGAGATATGTGTCTGCAAGAATGGTTAGCAGTGAAATCTTGACGCCCGGCCCGAGCCGCTCCATGACCATATCACGCAGCGGGCCAAGCTCAGAGAGTTGTTCATTCATATAGTTTTTTAGGTGGTCGTTCACCTGCGTATCCATGCGGCGTATTGCTGCAACATCATTGGCATAGATGGCGTTCAAATAACCGCCGCCCTGTAATTCACAAAACGGCCCCGTGCACGAACCACCCCAAATCGTGGTTTTTGCGCTCTCTTTTTGTGCTTCGGCAAGCCTTGCTTCGGATGAGCGTCCGGGAGAGCGGATTGTTGCTTTGTATTCGGGGTTCATCCATGAATATTCTTTAACTTCGTCATAGACCACCCGCTCGGAATATTCTGAATTACCTTGCTTGTAAAAATCGGTAATTAAACGAGGCATACAACTTTCTTGGCGTATAAGCGGTAGCAATACTTTACTTGGGAAATCGCCATATTGCGCTTTGAGCCACCGTTCAATCTCTCCATACGCAACGCTGCTGGGGATTACGATATTGAGTCCGGCTCCACTGCCTGATTTATGGTCGCGGTTGTAACACCAGTTATCGATGTTGGCATAAATTGATATTGTGCCGTCCGCGTAGAGTGGTTCGCCTCGTTGCACGGCGCTGTTTTGCTGCGCATAGACAGCGCCGGAGCATAAAAAGAGAGCCATCGCCCACATATATGCTAAGGGGCGCAAGCGGCGCGCTGCTGGTTTCATAGATATGATCCCTATAATGTCGGGTAAATCAAAAGATTAGGATTCCGTTGAAGCTGTGTTCATTTACAGCTCCAACTCCATATAAAGCTTGCCAATCTCTTCTGGCTGGATACAGAGATATTCCAGCGTTTGCATTTCACTTGAATGACCAAAGGCACGCATGAGCAAAGATATGGGGGTAGTTAATATAATGCGTTGCTGATAGCCCCATGTTTTGCGCAGGGTATGGCTGCCATAATTACCCTGCAATCCCGCATCCTTACACCAGCGCTTTACCAGATGATTGGTGGCCGATACGCCCAGAGCGCCGCCCTTCAATGATAAAAACAACGGCGCTAACGGCTCCGGCTTGGGATGCACATCAAGCCAGAGCTGAATAGCCTGATATGCGGTGCGGTTCAGGCTTGTACGCCGATACTTATTGTTTTTGTGCTGCTTGATTTCCAGACCATCACCAATTCCTAAATCTGCCACATCGGAAATGCGCAGTGATAACAGTTCGCCTGCACGATACGCCGTGTTAATGCCAAGCGTAAAAAGGCATGCATTACGTGGTTGATCTTTAAGCTGCATCTTTATCGCCATGATTGCAGAAACGTCCCGTATCGGTTCGACCTTAATGGCCGAGCCTTTCGCCGGATGGTTGTGCTTTTGTATCTTGCGTCGCAGCTCAGATAAGCGATGTTCATCAGACAAATCTTGTCCTTCCGAAGCATATAAATCATGTCCATGGTGATGGTTTTAAAGCACGCAAACACGCATCTCAACTTCTATCTAAAAGTTGAGATAATGTGCCCACAGCTTTGAATGCAGAAGTATGCAAACGAGAACGACCTAAATACGCGAGAGCTAGCCAGCGCGAAAGCGTTGAAACCCCTAGCGTTATCAACTTTTAGATAAAAGTTAAAGTCCCAAAGGGGTGTTTTGTTTGGTTTATGTAGTTGGTGTAACTCCAATTTACGATTGTTTGCATTCGATTCGTATGCTAATTGATTCTGTGTTTCTTGAAAGAAATGGATTCCTATGATTCTAAAATTGCTCACTACTCTAAAATATTTGGCTTTTATTTTTCTCGCACTGTTTTCAATTGTAATAGGAGTGTTCACTTGGGATTGGGCAACAGGTTGTGGCGCTTGTTTGCAGGATCAAGATTACAGATTCATGGAAAAAGTGAAGTCGAAACTTAAAAATGTCGGCGACGTAGTTAGGGTGACAGATATTCACGACGGAGAATGGACGAAAGTATGCGCTCGATCTGGTGGGTATGATCATAATTTGGCATGGGAGCGAAACTCCAGCGGCAAGGGTGGCGAAGAAATAGTTATTTTGAACAATGCAGACCCTTATATTACGGACGCCTATGATGAAAGTGCCATGTATTTTCATTACGGCCAAAACCAACAGGGACTTGATCAAATAGAAGTTTATCAGATGACCCCTGATCAAATGACTTATCAGGGATACATCCCATCGGAGGATGGTTGCTTAGAAAAGGATAATGCCTTCTTACAAAAAAGAAGCGGCTACTACGTTCAACTCATTTCAGAAAAAGAGCTAAATTAATGGGAAACAGCATACTATCAAAAAACGAACAAGGAACTCAGTATGTGGTTGCCTTTCTTGAGTCAGATGCTGAGGCCGTTGCAATGGGCAACGGATATTCCACTAATTCGTTTGAGCACGCTTTAAGTCGAAATGGATATGCACACACTCATGTTAGTGCCGGAATTGTTGTGAATTCTTTTCCATTTGTCGCTGAAACACTTGGGAATATGAAAGAAGGCACGAGCAGTACGCCATTTATCATCGACAGCCCTGATGAATACAAAGATCAATATAATAACGAATTAGGTCGCCGTATCGGAAGCTGGTTAAAAAGCTGGATAGCAAATGAGGCAATGCAAGGGCGAGAATACACCCAAGCAGAAAAAGATAAAATGCTCGATGATCTCATCAGAGATGCAGACATTTCAGGCAATATGATCAAGGACGAGCGAGTAGATAGCAAAACAAAGGATTTCCTTCAGCCGTATGATCCTGCGTATCAAACCCCGAAAGATGATGTGACTTGGAATGCACCATCTAACAATTGGCAGGGTCGTTCAGTAGGCCGTGATTATTCGCTGACTGATGATTTTAGTGAAAACCCCATTGGATTTGTTCTCGATCTTCCAGAACATTTAGCTGATGCTGCTGACGCATTGGCTAATAAACTATTTGATTCATTAGATGATTTATTGAATGCCTTAGTTGGAGCTATTGTTCCAGCTGTAATTGATTCTCTCATACCTAGCTGGTTGCAAAGCTTACTAGGTTTGTGGGGAGATGCACAAGCTGCCAATACACCATTAGTTTTGGATTTGGACGCTAACGGGATTGATCTTGCTTCCGTAACAGGTAGTGGGGCAGTTTATTGGGACATAGATGTTGATGGCTATGATGAGGCATCGGGCTGGATCGCTGGCAATGACGGTTTACTCGCTATCGATTTGAACAGTGACGGGTTAATTAATAATCACAGTGAATTGTTTGGAACTGAGCTTGCAGATGGTTTTACGGTTTTATCCGCATATGACAGTAATTTGGATAATTTGATTGATGCGACTGACACGCAATTTGCCGATCTACTTGTATGGGTAGATGCAAACTCCAACGGCTATAGCGAAAGTGCAGAGCTTTTTTCTCTTTCTGACCTTGGTATTACTAGTATAAATTTGAATAACTCCCTAGTTGATTATGATATTGCAGGTAATCACATTACGCACGAAAGTACCTTCACAATCAACGGGCAAACGCAAACAATAGTGGACGCATGGTTTGCATACGATAATACTAACTCGGTTTACCGTGAAGACTATACTCCGATTGCTTTAGCTCTGAAACTACCGACCTTACGAGGTTTTGGGGATGTTAAAGATTTGCACATTGCCATGAGCATGGACGAAACTTTGCTTGGAATGGTTCAGGATATTGCTGTTGAAGCCTCTGCTCTACTGTTCGGTTCTGCTTTCGGTATACAAGGAAAAATCGAAGATTTAATGTATCGTTGGGCAGGTGTCGATGGTGTTGATCCAGCAAGTCGAGGCGGCAGTTTCGATGCAAGAAAACTAGAGTTTCTAGAAAAATACACTGGTAGTGATTATCTTCAGGGCGGAATAAACTCTGACCCTGGCTCTGGTGCTGCAAGTGCTTTGGAAATCACTTTTAATCGAATATACAGCCATGTTCTAACGGGCATATTAGTCCAGTCAGGAGGCTCTGATTTTCTAGAAACTGGCCTTAGCTACAATTTTACGACCGGCGAAATAGAGGGAGGAACGCAGACTGACCATCTATGGGAGCTTGAATCGAATACTAATTCACAAGCTACCGATTTCAATGATGTTTATGTTGTTCAATCGGGAATGGGGCAAGTTACAGCATTTCTCGAAGACCTAAACGGAGGGACTGATCAGGTTTGGATAAACGCAACTGCTGATAATGTCGGTATGTGGGTAGATAGCCAGCAGGATTTACACATTCAACTTATTGGTACAGCCGATGAAGTAGAGTTTCTAGCAAACGACAATTCTGGAACTGATATTGTATCTCGTCTTGAAAAGATTATTTTTTCTGATGGTGCGTCTTTAGATTTAACGCAGGGGCTTATGCTTACTGATACCGATGATGGCCATTTCTCTGTGGGATCAGCCTTAAATGATTCTCTTGATGGACGTGGCGGCAGTGACAGTATATTTGGTTATAGTGGTGATGACACTCTTACCGGTGGTGCGGGTACAGATTATTTGTATGGTGGCATAGGCAATGATAAATATTTTTACGATGCTGGCTTTGGATATGACTATATAACTGAAGAATCTGGTAACGACACGATTCTATTTGGTACTGGAATTACGCAATCCGATCTGACTTTTTCGAGAGTTGGCTATCATCTAATAATTGATCTTCCGAATAGCGATGCTATAAGGATCGATAATTACTACTCTGGAAATTCCGATTATATCGTTGAGGAACTTCGTTTCGATGATGACTCTGTTGTTGACCTCCAAGTGCTATTGAATACCGCGCCCGTTGCTACAAATGATGCTTTCATTGGTGATCAGGACACAAACATCACCGGAAATTTGTTAGTTGATAACGGCAATGGCGCAGATAGCGATGCCGAAAACAACACGTTAAGCGTTGTCGCTGGAACATACTCGACGACCAACGGTTCCGTTACGATCACCTCAAATGGTGATTTCACATACACACCAAGCTCGTCCTATAACGGCTCCGACAGCTTTACCTACACCCTTGAAGATAATTTTACAGGCAGTGATACAGCAACTGTAAATCTTACAGTGCGCCCACCTAATGTTGCTCCGGTGGCGCAAGATGATGTCTTTAGCGGAGACCAAGATATCAACATTACCGGTAATCTACTCTCAAACAATGGTAATGGCGTAGACAGTGACCCAGATGGCGATCCGTTAAGTGTTGTTTCTGGAACATATTCAACAACACATGGTTCGGTAACAGTTTCTTCTAACGGCAGTTTCACATACACACCGGACAGCGAATATTTCGGATCAGATAGCTTCAACTACACTTTGCAAGATGATCGCAGCGGTAGCGATACGGGAACTGTCAGTATTACGCTTAATGAAATGATTTCTGGTAGCAATGCTATAAACGGTACGGCTGCTGTTGATTATTTATATGGCGATCAAAGTGGTGTATCTGATGATGTCATTACAGGCTTTGCTTCTAATGATCAGATTTACGGTTATCTTGGAAATGACAGTTATGTCTGGGCTGTTGGTGATGGGAATGACACTCTGACTGAGAGCGGTGGTTCGGATCAATTAATATTACATAGCGTTCTTGCTTCTGAAATACGATTTGAAAATCTCTATGGCTATAATCTAAATGTTCATATTGGTTCGGAAACGATTACGTTGAACAACCAATTTGCATCAGATTATTATGCCAGCAGTTCCTACGATCAAAATCAAATTGAGAAGATCGTTCTCGATGATACAACTGAGATCAGTTTGTTAGGTGGCCTTACATTTAATGGCACCAGTGGCGTTGATTATCTTTATAGCTTAAAAGCTGGGTCAACACTGGTTGGTGAAGAAGGCAATGATAATTTAACGGGTTATTCTGGCGATGACAGTTATGTCTGGGCTGTTGGCGATGGGAATGACACGCTGACCGAAAATGGTGGCTCAGATCAATTAATATTGCATGATGTCACTGCCTCTGAGATACGATTTGAAAATCTCTATGGCTATAATTTAAAAGTTCATATTGGCTCGGAAACGATTACATTGAACAATCAATTTGCATCAGATTATTATGCAAGCAGTTCCTATGACCAAAATCAAATCGAGAAGATCGTTCTCGACGATACAACTGAAATTGATATCCTCAACAATCTAACCTTCACAGGTACTTCAGGTACTGATTACATGTACGGTTTGCATGCTGCTGACACACTGCGCGGAGAAGGCGGTTCTGATTACCTCTATGGCGGCGATGGAGACGATGCGCTTTATGGCGGCGCAGGTGTTGATATGCTTTATGGCCAAGGCGGCGCAGACACATTTATTTTCGAGGCGGTGTCTGCTTTTACCAACAGCGATAATATTCAGGACTTTGATTTGTCCGCTGGCGATAAACTGGACATTTCTGATTTGTTAGAAGGCTATGACCCGATCACAGATGCGATAACAGATTTTGTGCAAATCACGGAAAGCGGCGGCAATTCATATCTGAATGTTGATGCCAACGGCGGTGCAGATAATTTCGTTCAGGTGGCTTACATTTATAACGAAACTGGCCTTACCGATGAGGCCGCGCTTGAAACATCCGGTAATCTGATTGCGGCTTAGTAGTTCCCCAACTTACTAGTCCAAGAAAGCCTCGCGTTCAAGGACGCGGGGCTTAACTTATCGTTCCATAGCCACATCATGATTGCTGTCCTTGCCTGTTTTATTCTCCGCATCAGTTGTTTAAATTTCTGGATCAAAATCCATATCCAGATCATCAATTTCAATTTCATTGTCGCGCGATTTATCTTTCGCGTGTGACTTGCTGCGCACGGCGACGCGGTGTTTCTTTTGCTCGTAGTCTTTTACATGCGAAAGATCACGGATCAGTTCTGCGCGCTCAATCTCTTGTTTTCCGCGCATCAGACTGATTTGAACCTGTAAATTTTGCCGTTCAATAAGCTGCTTATTGATAAGCTCTTCTTGCTCTTTTTGATCACGCACATTGGCCTGATAGGTTTCATGTTCGTTGATTTTGCGGGTTTTCCAGTATCGCCCATTCAGCTTATCCAAGAACCCTTTGAAGCCTTTACGGATGCGGGCGATGCGCTTTTGCTCTTCCGCGCTCCATCGTTCTTTTTGTTTGTTGTCCAGTTGCGCGCGAACATGACGGTGCTGCGCGGTTATTGCCTGCTTATCACGAAGCAGGGGCTGCATGTCTTTCTTATGCTGCGCTTTCAACTCATCACTGTAACGTGTGAACAGACCGGAGAGCTGGTTACTGATTTTGTCCTTGGCTTGGTCAACAGAAGGCAGGTTTTCGGTTGCGCCAAGACGCGCTTTTAATGTGCTGGCTTTTTGGCTGAGTTGTTTGGAGAGGGAATAAACCTCACCATGAAGATCAACGCAAACATAACCGCGCCGATCACCCCGCGCTAAGACATAACCGCTTTCGCGCAAGGCACTCTCAAAGCTCTTTTTGCTATCAGAACCAGACCAGCATTCTTGAAGCTCGCGTTTGATATCGGCTGGCCTGCGCCCGATGCGCGCAGCTTGCTGCCATTCGCTCCTTGTGTAATTGAGCGGGTTCTTTTTGTCCTTGTCTTTGAAGCCATCGGGGAGCCGCCATCCATGTTCGAGATACAAGGACTTTGATATGTCATTGAGTTTACGTTTGGGGAAGGCGATATTGATGGCTTTCATCTGCTCGGTATCAATGCGGCTCCATACTGCGTGGGCATGACGGCGGCCTTCCTTTTCGTGGAAGACAACAACGCGCGGCTGATCTTCAAGGCCAAGCTTCTTTTCTATCCGATCCAAGGTCTTCTCAAAGGTCTCTATGGATACGCTTTGATCAAGCGGCGGGTTCAGGCTCAAGGAATACATGAACTGCCTGCACTGCGTGCCTTTGGATAGGGCATGGGCTTCATTGAGAGCGCCCAGAACATCGCCTGCCATAAAGCCGCGCACCTCATGGACATTCACATGCTCATTCGCTTCTGCATTGAGGAGATGAAGTGCCATCTGGCGACCACCGCCGCGCTGATTACCCTTGAGGATCATTGCCATCATCCTCGTCTAGGTTTTGGGGTTTGATACCCATGCCCTTTATAAGGGTTTCTCTCATCCACTTAATCGCAGACACGGATTCATTCAAGGCATTGATGATTTCCTTGGATATCGGCAAGGAACCGGAATTTGCAGCCTTGGCAAGCTGGTTGATATTGCTGGCAATGCGGGACTTACCCAGAGCGCCAAGCAGCTTGGCGAGTTGCTTGTGGTCTTGGCTTGCCGCTTCGCCGCGCGTGCGCTTTTTGGGCATTTCTGGCATATCTTCTTTGAAGATCAGCCACCTTATATAGGCGGCCAGTGGGCGGCCTGCGGCGGCAAGTTCCAGAGATTTACGTTCTTCCTTGGTAAAGCGCATGGAGAACGGCGGTGGATATTGATTTGGCCTATTGTCTTTTTGTGTCATTTTACCGGCCTCCACTTGTGGGCATAGTGGGAATGCAGGTATAATCCGCGCCCATTGAAGCGTGAACTCCCTCATCTATTGGGCTTTTTGATAGTAACGCGCTTGGAGATAGGGGTAATGGCGGTGGCTTTGCGGTTATATCAAGTGCGTTAATCAGTAGTTTAGATAGCGTTGGCAACCAGCCCCCGCTACCAATTGATCACTGTCAGCTCCTTTGACCGACAGTGTGAATATGAAAAAGCCCCTTTTTAGGGGCTTTTTCGTACTTGGGGAAAACGTTCGTCCATGGCGACAAAAGATCAACAGATCAACGACATGTTGGGCGCAACAGTTGCAGCTCTCGGCTTTGAATTGTGGGGCGTAGAGTACATCTCGCAGGGCCGCCACAGTGTTTTGCGGGTTTATATCGATGCAGAGAACGGAATCACTGTGGAGGATTGCGCCCGGGTCAGCGAGCAGGTGAGTAGCGTGCTGGATGTCGAGGACCCCATTACAGGGGAGTACGCGCTGGAAGTGTCTTCCCCCGGGATGGACCGCCTGTTGTTCAGGCTGGACCAGTATCCCGCATACGTGGGTGAGGTGCTGGAAATGCGTTTGCGCACCCCGTTTGAGGGTCGGCGCAAATTCAAGGGCGTTTTAACAGGTATAGAGGGTGAAGACGTGGTGATCCGGGTTGATGATCACGAGTATTTATTGCCCCACAGCGCTGTAGATAAAGCGCGGATAGAACCCCGCGTATAACGCGGTAAGCGAACAGGCGAGGCTTGAGATGACAAAAGAAATTCTATTGGTGGCTGAAGCTGTATCCAATGAGAAAGGGGTGTCGGAAGACATCATCTTTGAAGCGATAGAGCTCGCATTGGCAACGGCTACCAAGAAGCGGTATGACGAGGAGGCGGAAATACACGTCACCATCGACCGTGAAAGTGGCGACTATGTCAGCGTGCGTCGTTGGCTGGTTGTGCCCGATGATGAAATGGCCCTGCTTGGTACCCAGCTGACTACCGAGGAAGCCATCGAGATGAATCCCGCGCTGGTACCTGGGGATATTCACGAGGAGCAGGTTGAGAACGTGGGCTTTGGCCGTATCGCCGCCCAGACTGCGAAGCAGGTGATTGTGCAGCGTGTGCGCGACGCCGAGCGCGCGCAGGTGGTAGAGCAATACATGAGCAAAGTGGGCGAGCTGGTATCCGGCACCGTCAAAAAGGTTACCCGCGATAACGTTATCGTGGATCTGGGAAACAACGCCGAAGGGCTGTTGCCGCGAGACCAGTTGGTGGGCCGCGAAACGTTCCGGGTTAACGACCGGGTGCGCGCCATTCTCAAGGAGATCAGCGAAGAGGCCCGTGGCCCACAGCTGATTCTGAGCCGATCCTGCCCGGAAATGTTGATTGAACTGTTCAAGATTGAAGTGCCGGAAATTGCGGAAGAAGTTATCCAGATTCGTGCAGCTGCACGCGATCCGGGCTCCCGGGCCAAGATCGCCGTCAAAACCAATGATCAGCGTATTGATCCGGTAGGTGCCTGTGTTGGCATGCGCGGCTCGCGCGTGCAGGCGGTATCGAACGAACTCGACAACGAGCGGGTGGATATCGTGCTGTGGGATGACAATCCCGCGCAGCTGGTAATTAACGCCATGTCGCCGGCAGAGGTGGAATCCATTGTCGTGGACGAAGACAGCGGCACGATGGACGTCGCGGTCTCTGAAGATAACCTCGCGCAGGCCATCGGTCGCTCCGGCCAGAATGTGCGTCTTGCCAGTGAACTTACCGGCTGGACCATTAACGTGATGAGCCTTGAAGATGCAGCAGACAAGCATGAGGCCGAGGCAGGCGAAGTGATCAACCTGTTTATGGAGCAGCTCGACATAGACGAGGACGTCGCGGAAATCCTGGTGGAAGAAGGTTTTACCACTCTGGAGGAAGTGGCCTACGTGCCACTGGAAGAAATGACCGCAATCGAGGGTTTTGACGCCGATATCGCCGCCGAGCTACGCGCGCGCGCCAAGGATGCACTGCTTACGCAGGCGATTGCATCTGAGGAGCAACTGGGTGCGCAAGAGCCCGCTGAAGATCTGCTGACTATGGATGGCATGGACAAGCACCTGGCCTATATTCTGGCCAGTCGTGAGATCGTCACCATGGAAGACCTGGCGGAGCAAGGTGTCGATGACATCATGGATATTCCAGATATGACTGAAGAACGTGCGGGCGAATTGATTATGACCGCAAGAGCACCCTGGTTTGCCGAAGCTGAAGAGACAGCGCAATAGTACGCTGACATGGCAGGCTTGATGGCACAGAAACAGGGTAGCAAGGAGATTACTGAATGGCGCAGGTGACAGTACAGCAACTCGCAGAGGTGGTGGGCGCGTCGGTCGATCGTCTGTTGACACAGATGAAAGAGGCCGGATTGCCCCATGGCGCCGCAGAGGAAGCTGTGTCTGATGAGGACAAGCAGACTCTGCTGGCCTTTTTGAAGCGCAGCCACGGGGAATCGGAAGCGGCTCCGAAACGCATTACCCTCAAGCGCAAAACGCTTAGCACATTGCGTACCGCCGGTTCCCAGGGCCGCAAGACGGTTAATGTGGAAGTGCGCAAAAAGCGCACCTACGTCAAACGTGATCCGAATCAGGTGGCGGCCGAGGCAACGGCCGAAGAGCAAGAGGATGATCTGCAGGTACACGATACTGCGACCGCAGAAGCCCCGCTGGCATCAGAGCCAGTCGCCCAGCCGGTGGTTGAAGAGCCGGTAGAGGTAGAGGCAGAAGCGCCGGTGGTAGTCCCGGAGGCTGAGCAGGAGTTTGTCGAGGAAGACCTGTCTAACGTTGATCCGGAAATTCTGCGCCAGCGTGCAGCCGAAAGACGCAAGCTGAAGGAGGCTGAGGACGCAGCAGCGAGGCAGGCCGCCATTGCAGCGCGCAAGGATGAGGAAGAGCGGCGCAAGCAGGAGCTCCAGCAAGGCACTACCAAGGACGTTGCAACGAAGGACGGTGTCAAGCGACCCAAGCGCCTGCACGAGGCGCCCACAACAACGCAGGATGGTGACCAGCGTCGCAAGCAGCGCGGTAAGCTTGATCGGAACACGCCGCTCGCACGCGGTAAGAAGCGAGGGCACAACCTGTCCCTCTCGGATCTTGAGGCAGCGGAATCGGGCCTGTCCCGGCGCCGCGGTGGCCGCAAGAAAATCAAGGCGTCACACGCTGAGCACTCCAAGCACGGATTTGAAATGCCTACCGAGAGAAAAGCACACGAAGTCGAAGTGGCTGACATGGTTTCTGTCGGTTCACTTGCCCAGCAGATGACAGTCAAGGCGGGCGAGGTGATCAAGGAGTTGATGAAACTTGGTGTGATGGCCAACATCAACCAGATGATCGACCAGGACACTGCGGTTCTGGTGGTTGAAGAGCTGGGCCATATTCCCAAGCTCGTCAGCACCGACGTGTTGGAAGACCAACTGGAAGAAACGCTTTCCCAGCAGGAGGGGAACGAGGAAGCGCGTGCACCGGTGGTGACTGTGATGGGCCACGTGGATCACGGCAAGACCTCGCTGCTGGATTATATTCGCAAAAGCCGAGTCGCCTCTGGTGAGGCGGGCGGCATTACCCAGCATATCGGCGCTTACCACGTGGAAACTGACCACGGCATGATTTCTTTCCTGGACACGCCGGGCCACGCGGCTTTTACCGCGATGCGTTCACGCGGCGCGAAGAGTACTGACATTGTCGTACTGGTGGTGGCGGCTGACGATGGCGTGATGCCCCAGACAGAAGAAGCGGTACAACACGCCAAGGCGGCGGGTGTGCCACTTATTGTGGCCATTAATAAAATGGACAAGGAAGGCGCTGATCCAGAGCGGGTCAAGAACGAGTTGTCTGCCAAGGAAGTTATCCCTGAAGAGTGGGGCGGCGACACCCAATTCATACCGGTGTCGGCGCATACTGGCGAAGGTATCAACGAATTGCTGGACGCTATACTGCTGCAGGCGGAATTGCTGGAGCTGACAGCGCCCAGGGATGTACCGGCCCAGGGTATTGTTATCGAATCTCGTCTGGACAAGGGTCGTGGTTCTGTAGCCTCACTGCTGATTCAGAGTGGCACATTGCGACAGGGCGATATCGTGCTTGCCGGCCTGCAGTTTGGTCGAGTGCGTGCTATGCTCGATGAAAATGGCCAGCCTATCGATCAGGCTGGCCCGAGTATCCCGGTGGAAATACTGGGTCTCAACGGTACTCCGGATGCCGGTGATCAGTTTGCCGTGGTGGAAAGCGAGAAACGCGCCCGCGAGATTGCCGATTCCCGTCATACCAAGAGCCGCGATACCAAGTTGCAGCGCCAGCAGGCGGCGAAGCTGGACAATATGTTTGAGAGCATGACCGCGGGTGAGCGGAAGACTCTGAATGTTGTACTCAAGGCCGACGTGCGCGGATCTCTGGAAGCGATCAGTACCGCACTTCTGGATCTCGGTAACGATGAGGTGCAGGTGAATATCGTGGTTGGCGGAGTGGGTGGTATCACCGAAACAGACGTTAACCTGGCGATGACTTCCGGCGCTGTTGTGTTTGGTTTCAATGTGCGTGCTGACAATGCCGCCCGTAAACTGGTTGAGGCCGAAGGTGTAGACCTGCGTTACTACAACGTGATCTACAACGTGATCGACGATGTGAAAGCCGCTCTGACCGGGATGTTGGCGCCGGAATTGCGCGAGGAGATCGTGGGTATTGCCGAGGTGCGCGATGTGTTCAGCTCACCCAAATTTGGCCAGATTGCAGGCTGTATGGTAATTGAGGGTACGGTCTATCGTTCCAAGCCTATCCGGGTGTTGCGTGACAACGTGGTCATTTACGAGGGCGAGCTGGAATCCCTGCGCCGCTTCAAGGATGACGCCAACGAAGTACGCAACGGCGTGGAGTGTGGCATCGGGGTCAAGAACTACACCGATGTGAAGGTTGGAGACCAGATCGAGGTGTTTGAAGTCAAGGAAATCGCCCGCTCTTTGTAGGCGGCGATTACTGGCGGGCGCTAAATGGCAAAGGAATACAGTCGTACCCAACGGGTGGCAGATCACCTGCAGCGGGAGTTGGCCGCGTTGATCCAGCACGAAGTGCGCGATCCCCGGGTGGGCATGGTCAGCATTACCGGTGTCAACGTGAGCAGGGATCTCGGCCATGCAAAGGTTTATTTTACCGTGCTTGGCAGTGATACCAGCGAGGACGCCAGTGGTTCGACCGAGGTTCTGAACAAGGCGGCGGGTTTCCTGCGTTCCCAGTTATCGCGGGACAGTTCGATGCGCAGTGTGCCTCAATTGCGGTTTTATTTTGACAGCAGCGTGGGTCAGGGCCGTCACCTGGAAGACCTGATCCGACGCGCTGCCGATGCCGACAGGCACCTGGGTTTGCGCGACGAGGAACCCGGAGAGGATAAGTAGCCGGTGGCCAGGCGCCGCCGGGGTCGATCGCTTGATGGTATTCTGGTGTTGGACAAGCCCCACGGGGTCAGTTCCAACCGGGCGCTGCAGATGGCAAAGCGACTTTACGGCGCGGCCAAAGCGGGTCATACGGGTAGCCTGGATCCGCTGGCGACAGGGGTGTTACCCCTGTGTTTTGGCGAGGCCACCAAGTTTTCACAATTCCTGCTGGACGCAGACAAGGCCTATGAGAGCACTTTTGTGCTGGGTGTTGCCACCAACACCGGTGACGCAGAGGGCGAGGTGCAGGCTACCGTTGATGCTTCTGCTGTAGCTGAAGCAGATGTGGCGACAGCACTGGAATCATTTCGGGGGGAGATTGAACAGGTTCCCTCCATGTTTTCAGCCCTGAAACACCAGGGACAGCCCCTGTACAAGCTGGCCAGGCAGGGCAAGGAAGTTGAACGCAAGTCTCGTCGGGTTGTCATAAAGCAGCTGGAGCTGCGAGATTATCGCGGCGGAGCGCAGGCAGAGGTGGATATCTACCTCGAGTGCAGCAAAGGGACTTACGTGCGTTCCATCGCCGAGGACCTGGGCAAGCTGTTGTCCGTTGGCGGTCATGTAACCCGCCTGCGACGGACCAGAGCGGGGCCCTTTGCGATAGAAAACAGCGTAAACATGGCCACGCTGGAGGCGCTGCAGGCCAATGATCGCATCGCCGAAATGGATGCGCTACTGCTGAGTGCCGACACCGCTGTCGACAGTTTGCCACTGGTAAAACTGAGTGAATCAGGCGGTTTTTATATGCGCCAGGGCCAGCCGGTACTGGTGCCAAATGCGCCCTGTGATGGTATGGTGCGCATCGCTCTGGAAACCGGTGAGTTTCTGGGGGTTGGAGAGATATTAGACGATGGGCGCGTGGCGCCGCGTCGACTGATAGTCACCGGAGGGTGACGCGAACCTGTCTGTAGATCTGCACGGACAGGCTCTTATTACTAACGGGTAGACATACTACCCAGGGCAGATTCAACGAGAGGAAAGTAACATGGCTTTAAATGCTGAACGTAAGGCAGAAATTGTTAAAGACTACCAGGTAGGTGAAGGCGACACCGGTTCCCCGGAAGTACAGGTAGCACTGCTGACTGCAAATATTGAGCAGTTACAGGGGCACTTCCAGTCGCACAAGCATGATCACCACTCCCGCCGCGGTCTGATCCGCATGGTAAACCAGCGACGCAAACTGCTGGACTACCTGAAACGCAAGGACGTCACACGCTACAGCGGTCTGATCAAGCGACTGGGTCTGCGTCGCTAGGCAGTACCCGATACCGGGGCCATGGGGCCCCGGTGTTCATATAAAGAATTGGAGAAAAATTGTGAATCCAGTAACTAAAACATTCCAGTACGGTGGCCAGACAGTCACTCTGGAAACCGGCCGCATTGCGCGGCAGGCTTCCGGGGCGGTTCTGGTGACCGTCGAAAATACGACGGTGTTGTGCACCGTGGTGGCAGAAAAAACCGAACGTCCAGGCCGGGATTTTTTCCCGCTGGCTGTGCATTACACAGAAAAAACCTATTCCGTAGGCAAGATCCCCGGCGGTTTCTTCAAGCGTGAAGCCCGTCCCAGCGAAAAAGAAACGCTGACCTCGCGCCTGATCGATCGTCCTATCCGTCCCTTGTTCCCGAAAGGCTTCATGAATGAGGTGCAGGTTATCTGTACTGTGATGTCTGCTGACAAGCATATCGACCCGGATATTCCCGCCATGATCGGCACTTCGGCAGCTCTGGCTATTTCCGGCTGCCCCTTTAATGGCCCCATCGGTGGCGCTCGCGTTGGTTTTAGCGACGACAAAGGCTACATGTTAAACCCCACTTATCCGCAACTCGCGGAGAGCAAGCTCGACATGATTGTCGCCGGCACCAAAGATGCAGTGTTGATGGTGGAATCACAGGCCAAAGAGCTGAGCGAAGACCAGATGCTGGGCGCGGTACTGTTCGCTCATCAGGAAATGCAGGTAGTCATCCAGGCAATTAACGAACTGGTTGCTGAAGCCGGCAAGCCGCGCTGGGAATGGCAGGCAGCTGAAGTGGACCAGGATCTGCTGGCCGCTGTTGAAGCTCAGGCCAAAACCGACTTGGGCGAAGCTTATCGCATCACCGACAAGGCCGAGCGCTACGAACGGGTAGGCACCATTCGCTCAGCCTGTTTGGCAGCGCTGGCAGTGGACGGTGGTCCCTCGGCAGACGAGGTAAAAGACGTATTCAAGAGCATTGAGAAGAGTCTGGTGCGCAAGCGCATTCTGGCTGGTGAAGCGCGTATCGACGGCCGCGACAATCGCACTGTCCGCCCCATCGCCTGTGAAGTTGACCTGCTGGCCAAAGTACACGGCTCTGCCCTGTTCACCCGCGGCGAGACTCAGGCCATTGGCACCGTTACCCTGGGCTCTACCCGCGATGCCCAGATTATCGATGCCCTGGAAGGCGAGCGTCGTGATCCTTTCATGCTGCACTACAACTTCCCTCCCTATTCGGTAGGCGAAGCGGGCCGCGTTGGCTTTACCAATCGTCGCGAAGTCGGCCACGGTCGCCTGGCCCGTCGCGGTCTGGCAGCCGTACTGCCTACCCCCGAGGAATTCCCCTACACTATTCGTGTCGTGTCTGAAATTACTGAGTCCAACGGTTCCAGCTCTATGGCTTCTGTGTGCGCGGGCTCACTGGCAATGATGGCGGCCGGCGTGCCCCTGAAAGCACCGGTGGCTGGTATTGCTATGGGTCTGGTCAAGGATGGCAATCAGTTTGCCGTGCTGACCGATATCCTGGGTGATGAAGATCACCTCGGCGACATGGACTTCAAGGTCGCCGGTACTGCCGAGGGTGTTACCGCCCTGCAGATGGATATCAAGATCGAGGGCATCAACGAGCAGATCATGGAAGTGGCTCTGGAACAGGCCCAGACAGCGCGTCTGCATATCCTGGGCCAGATGAACCAGGTACTTTCCACTGCCCGTACCGTGACTTCCGAGAATGCGCCCAGCATGGTCACCCTGAAAGTCGATTCTGACAAGATCCGCGACATCATCGGCAAGGGCGGCGCAATGATTCGCTCCATCACCGAGACGTCAGGCGCAACTGTCGATATCGACGACGACGGCACTGTGCGCGTGTTCGGCCAGGATATGGCTGCGCGTGATGCTGCTGTAGCCATGATCGAGGAAATCACTGCTGAGGCCGAAATTGGTGCGGTTTACACCGGCACCGTGGCCCGGATTGTTGATTTTGGCGCCTTTGTCAATATTCTCCCCGGCAAGGATGGTCTGGTACACATTTCCCAGATCGCGAATGAGCGCGTGGAAAATGTTTCCGACCACCTGAAGGAAGGCCAGGAGATTCAGGTTAAAGTCCTGGACGTTGACCAGCGCGGTCGTATCAAGCTCTCCATCAAGGAGTTGCTTGAAGACGAAGCGCCGGCTGAAGAGGCTCCCGCGGAGGCCAGCGGCGAGTAATCTGCTACTGCCTTTTTTGGGCTTGAAATGGGGATGTGCTGTTAGGCGCATCCCTTTTTTTTTGCCAAAATTTAGATAGAATTTGCTGGCAGATTTGGTTTCTTCTTGGAACACGGTATCGAATCGAGTATAGGTGGCGGGGACACGCCGCAAGTACATCCATGTAGGCTCATATGCGGATGGCCGCCCCCTTCATCCATGCGCTCAATGGTCCCCGCCACCTATACTCGATTCGATACCTCTGCCGAGCTCTACAATTTATCCAGGTAAACCTATTTTGATAGCCAATATATTTACCAGGCTCTCCTCTGAGTACGAGCCGGCCCGCCGCAGAAGCGCTCGCCTTTGTGGAGCCCAAGTTGACTGAAAAAATCCGCTTTCTGCATATTCCAAAAACTGCGGGATCGACTTTCGATGAATGTCTTTTTCTGCAGTATTTGCGGCCCTATCTGCTGCGGCGACTATTTGTATTCAAGGGAAAGCTTGCAGAGGATGCGCAGCGGATTGATGCAATGTCGCCCGCTGTGCGTGGTCGCATTGCCATCTGCACGGGTCATGCGCCATTGGTTACCGATATTGAGGTAGTGGATGCCATGCCTACGGTGACGCTGTTGCGTGACCCGGTGGAGCGGGTCAGGTCATTCTGTCAGCATGTCAGTGAGGGCAAGAGTCCGAAGCTTTATGATCCAGCTGCAAATGGTGTATTCGATCTCGATCTATTTCTGGCGGTACACCGGGTCCAGTTGAATAATTTCCAGACCCGGATGCTGCTGGGGCGGGGGAGTTATAAACTGCCGCATGGTGACTCTGACGCTATCGTTGCGCAGGGGATGAATATTCTGGAGTCAACGCTTGCCTGCTTTGGTATCACCGAGGACCTTGACCGTTCGCTGCTGTTGTTCCGGGAGGTACTGGGCTGGCAGCACTGGCCGGTGTACCGCTCCCGCAATGTCAGTAACCCGCAGGCGCGTATCCAGTTTGAGGCGCGGCATGTGGCGCGTATCAAGGAGCTCAATCGCATAGATATTGCACTGTACGAGCTGGCGCGGGAGTTGTACGACCGGCGGCAGGAGCAATACAGTGCAAAGTTTGACCGGGAGCTGCCGCTGTTCCGCGCTGCCTTGAAAAATACGGCACCGCGATTTGCCCTACTGGATTTCTCCCGGCGGCTGGCTCTGGTGGCGAGGATGCTTCGCCGCGCCTGGTCTTGCGTGGCGCCTCTTCGAGATGGCGCAACGAGGTAACGGCGTCGTTCGCTGGACCTCGCTGCAGTGCCAGCGGGGAGGGCCTACGTCGGCCGATTAGCGACGAGATCATCTACCACAGAAGGATCGGCTAGAGTGCTGGTGTCTCCCAGGCTGCCCAGCTCGTTCTCGGCAATCTTGCGCAGGATACGGCGCATGATTTTGCCGGAGCGGGTTTTCGGCAAGCCCGGCGCCCACTGGATGATGTCCGGCTTTGCGATGGGGCCGATCTCCTGGACACACAGGGCAATAAGCTCGGCGCGCAGTTTTTCACTGGGCTCAACACCTTGCATCGGTGTCACATAAGCGTAGATACCCTGGCCCTTGATGTCGTGGGGGAAACCCACCACAGCGGCTTCTGCAATCTGCTCGTGCAGCACCAGGGCGCTCTCTACTTCAGCAGTGCCCATGCGGTGCCCGGAGACATTGAGTACATCATCCACCCGGCCAGTTATCCAGTAGTAGTCGTCCTCGTCACGCGTTGCACCATCACCGGTGAAGTAATACCCCGGGTAGTGGCTGAAGTACGTGTCGATCATGCGCTGGTGATCGCCGTATACGCTGCGGATCTGTCCGGGCCAGGAGGCTTTAATGACCAGGTAGCCCGCGCCGGGACCCGCAATTTCAGAGCCATCTTCGTTCAGTAGCGCCAGTTCAACGCCAAAAAACGGTACGCTGGCGGCGCCGGGTTTCAGGGCGGTTGCACCGGGCAGGGGCGTGATCATGTGGCCACCAGTTTCGGTCTGCCACCAGGTATCAACGATAGGGCATCGGGAATCGCCCACCACCTTGTAGTACCAGTTCCAGGCTTCCGGGTTGATGGGTTCTCCCACGGTGCCCAACAGGCGCAGGCTAGCCCGGGAACTGCGGGTGACCGGTTCGTCGCCAACGGCGTGCAGGGCGCGAATGGCAGTGGGCGCTGTATAAAAGGTGTTCACCTGGTGTTTGTCCACTACTTCCCAGCAGCGGCCCGCGTCAGGGTAGGTGGGTACACCTTCGAACATCAAGGAAATGGCGCCGTTGGCCAGAGGGCCGTACACAATATAGGTGTGGCCGGTAACCCAGCCGACATCCGCCGTGCACCAGTAGACCTCGCCCTCGCGGTAGTCGAACACGTATTTGAAGGTCATCGCTGCCTGCAGCAGGTAGCCGCCGGTGGTGTGTAGCACACCCTTGGGCATTCCGGTGGAGCCGGAGGTGTACAGAATGAATAGGGGATCCTCGGCGTCCATTGATTCCGGTTCGCAGTCTGCTGACGCCTCGGCAGTAGCTTCGTGGTACCAGATATCGCGGCCCTCGTGCCATGCCACTTTGCCGCCGGTGCGCTTTACTACGAAGCAGCTGCGCACATTGGGGCAGGCTTCCAGGGCCTTGTCGGCATTTACTTTCAAGGGGATCTCACGGCCTCCGCGCATACCTTCGTCTGCCGTGATCAGTGTCTGGCAGTCGGAATCAAGGATGCGATCTTTCAGTGCTTCGGGTGAAAACCCACCGAACACCACGGAGTGCACTGCTCCGATACGGGTGCAGGCCAGCATGGCGTATGCCGCCTCCGGGATCATCGGCATATAAATGCAAACCCGGTCGCCTTTGCTGACACCGCGCTGCTTGAGTGCGTTTGCCAGTTTACAGACCTGCTCTTTCAATTCGGCGTAGCTTATGTGCTTGCTGTCAGCCGGGTTATCGCCTTCCCAGATAAAGGCCGTTTGTTCAGCGCGCGCCGGCAGGTGTCTGTCGATGCAGTTGTAACTGACGTTCAGCTTGCCGCCCGCGAACCACTCAGCTTGGCCCTTAACGAAGTCGTAGTTGACCACGGTATCCCAGGGTTTGTCCCAGGACAGGAATTCACTGGCCATCTCACCCCAGAAGCCTTCACGGTCTGTAATCGAGCGCTGGTACATCGCCGCGTATTTCTCGGCGTTGATGTGGGCGTCACTGAAGTTTGCTGGTACCGGGTGGCTGGAACTATCGGACATGGTGGCCTATCCCCTGAGTGTTTGTGGGTATGAGAGTTTGATAGTGGGATGATACTGTGCCTGTGCGGTTACGCAAGCCGAGCAGGATCGAAGGCTGAATCAGGGTGTGTGGAATGCACTAGGGCCCGCCGGCTAGCATGCCCCAGTCGGATACCGGGTTCAGCGCCAGGCGAACATTGTCGATTAGCCGGGTTGACCCCAGCCGCGCCGCAGCCAGAATGGCAATTTCCTCGGTGTCTTCCGTCACCGTGCGCAGGGTCCTGGCATCACGAATAGCGAAATAATCAGGCTCCAGCCCGGCCTGCAGCAGCTTCATACGGGCATGGGATTCCAGTTGCAGAAAATTATCGAAGCCGCAGGCAATGGCCTCCCGGCAGCTGTTGAGAGTCTGGTGGATAACCGGGGCAATATGGCGCTGCGCCGGCGAAAGAAAGCCGTTGCGTGAGCTCTTGGCCAGGCCGTCATCATCGCGTGCCGTCGCTACACCAACGATGTCTATCGGTATACACAGGTCGTTGACCATTTTGCGTACGATAGACAACTGCTGGTAATCCTTCTCGCCGAAAACGGCTATATCGGGCTGTACGATGTTGAACAGCTTGGCCACTACCGTGGTGACACCGTCAAAGTGCCCGGGGCGACTGCTGCCGCAGAGAGTTTCAGACAGGTCGGGTACTCGCACCTGGGTTTGGGCTGTCATGCCTTCGGGGTAAATTTCTTTTACCTGGGGTGCGTAGAGTATCTGTACGCCTTCACTGAACAGCTTTTCCTTATCGGCCGCCATGGTGCGGGGATAAGAGTCGAGGTCTTCATTGGCACCAAATTGCAGAGGGTTGACGAAAATACTGACGACGACCACATCACACAGCGCCCGTGCTTTACGCACAAGCTTTAAATGCCCTTCATGCAAGTTGCCCATCGTCGGAACGAAGGCAATGCTTTGGCCCTGTTGGCGAAAGCGTTGTAAAGCGGAATGTAACTGCGCGTTGCTGCTGTAAGTTCGCATATCGACCTCATCCCTTTGTGCGGAACGGTGATGCTAAACGAATAGAAATCACGGGCTTTCCCCCCCTCAAAGGTTAGCAAACCTGTGAGGGAACGGAAGTATGGACCAAGGTATGCTACCCGGCAACGGGTTTTTGTGAAAAATTCACGGGTTCTGTTACGAAAAGAAGCACATTTGTGACGCAGGTCAGGTGTAGGAGTGCTCTTCGGTGGGGTAGTCGCCCGCCTTAACCGCCTGCACAAAGGATTGGAGGGCGCCTTGAATCGTTGTCTGCCCCTTCATAAAATTCTGTACGAAACGGGCTGTGTGGCCAGATAAGCCAAGTAAGTCGTGCATCACCAGCACCTGGGCATCCGTGCCGGGGCCGGCGCCAATGCCGATCACCGGGATATCCAGTTTGCGGCTGATATCACCGGCGAGATTGGCCGGAATGCACTCCAGGACCAGCAGGCTGGCCCCCGCATCCTTGATTTCAACCGCATCGGCCAGAATGGATTTGGCCTCTTTTGGCGTTCGACCCTGTACCTTGAAGCCACCAAAAGTGTTGACGGACTGGGGCGTGAGGCCGAGGTGGGCACAGACCGGGATACCGCGCTCTACCAGTTTACTGATCGTGCCGCTGAGCCAGGTGCCGCCTTCCACTTTTACCATCTGTGCACCCGCCTGCATCAGCCGTGTTGCGTTCTCCATGGCCTGGTCAGGGGTGGTGTATGTCATAAAGGGCATGTCGGCTATCACCAGGGACTGGGTGGCGGCGCGGCACACGCACTCGGTGTGATAGACCATGTGATCCATGGTGACCGGGATGGTGCTATCGTGGCCTTGCAGTACCATGCCCAGGGAGTCGCCTACCAGGATGGTCTCTGCGCCTGCCTCGCTGATAATCCGGGCAAAGGTCGCGTCATAGGCAGTGATACAGACGAACTTTTCGCTCGCGGCTTTCATCTTGCCCAGGGTGCTTATGGTTACCTTGGCCATGCGTTATCCGAAAAATGTGGGGTTAAAGTAGTGGCGGCCACTGCGAATTTCCAGCAGGTAGTCAACCAGGTGTGTATAGTCCGTCTCGCTATTGGCCAGATCGAGTTCGCTGGCATTTACAATGAGCAGAGGCGCGTCATCGTAATATAGAAAGAACTCACTGTACACTTCGTTCAGACGCTCCAGATAGTCGCGATCTATTGCTTTTTCGGCAGCGATACCGCGGTTGTCAATGCGCCCCAGCAGCACATCGGGGGAGGCCTGCAGATAGATTACCAGATCGGGCCGCGGCGCATCGATGGTCAGCTGTTGATACACCTTCTCGTACAGCTGGAACTCATCGCCGTCGAGGTTGATCCTGGCAAACAGCGGATCCTTTTCAATCAGGAAGTCTGCCACCCGCACCGGCGCGAAAATATCTGCCTGGCGCAGATCGTGTATCTTCTGTGAGCGCTGGAACAGGAAGAACAGTTGGGTGGCCAGTGCCGCCTCTTTGCGATTGCGATAGAAGCGTTCCAGGAACGGGTTTTGTTCGGCCTCTTCCAACAGCGTCTGGTAATTGAAGCTGCCTGCCAGCTTTTTTGCCAGCGTGGTTTTGCCCACTCCGATGGGGCCCTCTACGGCGATATAGGCCGGGGGTCTGCGCCCTTTCAGAGTGATCTCTATAGCCCTGGCTTCCTGCATCCGGTGAATGTTTCCCTTTGGTGCTTTATCAACATGAGTTGGACGGGGTCAGCTGCAACGTGGTTGTCACCAGATCGCCACGCGGGCACTGGGCGAGTAATGTACCAAGATCCGAACCGTCCGGCAGCACCCAATTTGACCCACAGAGGTCCGCCAGCGGATACAGTACAAAATTGCGCGAGGGCAGCCCCGGGTGAGGAATTGTCAGTGTCGGCGTGGCGATTGCCCTGTCACCGTATAGCAGAATGTCCAGGTCCAATGTGCGGGGGCCCCAGTGTTCAACCCTGACCCGGCCCTGATTGTTCTCTATGCGTTGAAGCTCCTGCAACAGGGTCTCTGGCGCCAGCGTCGTATCCAGGCGCAGCACGGCATTGAGGTAGTCGGGTTGGTCACCGGGGCCGACAGCGGAGCTGCCATAGGTGCGGGAAATACCTGCGATCTTTGAGTCGCGCAATTTCCCCAGGGCGAGTACTGCAAATTGCAGTTGCCGGATGGGTTCCTGCAGATTGCTGCCCAGGCCAATGTAGGCTGGGGTCATGTCTGGGAGCTGCGCCTTTTGCGAGACCGGCGCCCACCGCCGCCGGGACTATTTTCTTTCGCGGCCTGCTCCAGACGTTGTTCCATGGGTAACTGTTGGAAGTCGGTCCACCAATCGCCGAGATTACCGGTCTCTTCGCCGGATTGTTCCCGCAGCAACAGAAAGTCGTAGGCCGCCCGGAATCTGCGGTGGTCAACCAGCTCGGCGGCCCGACGCCCCCGGCGATTTTGCAGCCGCAACTGAAATTCCCATATTTCGCGCATGGGTTGGCTGAAGCGCTTGGGTATGGAAATGTGGCGCGCGGCCGCACTGACAACTTGCTGGGCCGCAGAATGCATCGCGGGTATGGGTGGGTCGCCCCGTTCCTGGAGTTGCCGTGCCTGGCGCTCTACAGACGGCCATAACAGCGCTGCAAGAATAAAGGCCGGGGTGACGGGCTTGCCTATGGCTATGCGCTTGTCAGTGCTCTCCATCGCGGCGCGCACCAGTGCCAGAGCAGTTTCATCCCGTTGTATTTCCGTGTTGGTTTCCGGGAACAGGTATTGCAGCAGCTCGTGTTGGTACAGTTGATCGAAGGTGCTGGTGGCGTACCCGGCCAGGAACAGCTTGAGAAACTCATCGAACAGTCGTGCAGCGGGAATTTCAGCTAACAGGTGGGCGCATTCTGGGATGGCGCTGGCGGTGTCCGGGTGGATATCGAATTGTAACTTGGCGGCAAAACGCAGCACGCGCAACATGCGCACTGGGTCCTCGGTAAAGCGTACTGCCGGCTCACCAATGATGCGGATACGGCGGCGCTCCAGGTCTTCGAGGCCGCCCACGTGATCAAACACTTCAAAATTGCCGGAATCGTAGTAAAGGGCGTTTACGGTGAGGTCGCGCCTGACAGCATCTTCCTCGAGCGTGCCGTATACGTTATCGCGTAGTAACAGGCCTTTGTCGGATTGCCGGGAGTGGTTACCACCCGTTTCAGACGTGGGCTTGGCGTCATTATCGTGATGCCCGCGAAAGGTCGTGACTTCAATGATCTCCCGGCCGAAGCGCACATGAACGATACGAAAACGGCGGCCAATAATTCGGGAGTTGCGAAACAGGTTGTGCACCGCCTCCGGTGTGGCGTCCGTGGCGATATCGAAGTCCTTGGGGTGGCCGCCCAGTAGCAGGTCGCGCACCGCGCCACCGACCAGATAGGCCTGGTGTCCATCGCCTCGCAGGCGAGACATAACCTTGAGAGCACCGTCGCTAATATTCTTGCGCGATATACAGTGCTGATCCCTGGGAATGATTTTCAATCGAAGTTGTGCCTGTGCCGGTTTGGGTAAGCCGCGCAGTCTAGCATAGTTCAGAAGCCGGAAAAGCTGGGATAGCAAGGGTTGTAGCCAGTCGATGATTGGGGAGTGAATGAGGGGGAAAACAGTGTTTTCCCCATCCAGGTCTCACACAGAGAATTATTGTTATTTCTTGAGTGCTGTTATTTTTATGGCGTGTATAAAAACACAGTTTTTGCGGATGCCCAAGTGCTTTTGGATAAAAATTTACCAGCTGATGGACAAGCCTGCGGGCCGAATGAACTCTGGCCTAACTCTACTTTTACACCACGAAATTGAAGGGGAAGTAAACTTCCCCGTCCAGGTCCATAGTGGAGCGTGTTATTTTTATTACGGTAACTGTTATTTTTATTTTTTGTACCTACACTATAAAAGCATCCGGCGTGCCAATTTTTGATAATAGTATATTAATCAATAAGATAAGAGAAATATGGAAATTCTAACTCCGTCGATTTAGACGGACTTGTTACTGAACTACACTGCTTTATGTAACGCCAGGCAGGATGGGTAACGTTCATTTCCCCCGCGCAGCAGCTTTTACAGCTCCGCTGGAGGCGGTCGCTCGCTTGCGGGGAATGCCCAGTCGCTGACGCCGTTCCCATAAACATTTGCGACTGACACCGAGCTTTTGCGCAAGTTCGGTCTCGCTCATGGAGTCCTGGTGTTCCATCACAAAGCGCTGGAAATAATCTTCCAGCGAAAGGTCCTCCTGCGGGTCGGTATTGTTGATGGGTTTTATAGCCGGCTGGATACTACCCTGTTGCCCGCGCAAGCGATTGATATTGACCAGTTCCAGGTCTATGCCCAACTCCTCGTTGTCAATTTCATCGCCGTCAGAGAGAATTACAGCGCGCTCGATAGCGTGTTCCAGTTCGCGCACGTTACCGGGCCACTGGTAGGTGGTGATGGCCTGTATAGCACGTGGCGACAGGCGCATAGTGCTTTTCCCCAAACGCTCGGTCTGGGTTTGCAACATGGATTCCGCCAGGTGCAGGATGTCTTTGCCACGCTCCCGCAGAGGTGGGAGCGAAAGCTGCAACACATTAATCCGGTAAAACAGATCCTGGCGGAATCCGCCCTCCGCGGACAGGGCCTGGAGATTGCGGTGGGTAGCGCAGATGAGGCGAACATTCACCTTGCGCGAGTGCACAGAGCCGATGCGGCGTATCTCACCCTCCTGTATAAAACGTAGCAGGCGGGCCTGTGCTTCCATTGGCAGCTCGCCTATTTCATCCAGGAACAGGGTGCCGCCATCGGCTGCCTCTATGAGCCCCATACGGCTGGCATTGGCACCGGTGAACGCCCCCTTTTCATAACCGAATAACTCGGACTCTATCAATGTGTCCGGGATAGCGGCGCAATTCACTGAGATCAGGATCTTGTCGGCGCGCATACTGTGGCTGTGTACGCTGCGCGCCACAATCTCCTTGCCGGTACCCGTCTCCCCCAACACCAACACTGTGGAGTCGGTGGGTGCGGCCTTGCGTATGTATTCGAACAGGACATGCATGGCGGGGCAATTGCCGGTGATACCGGTAACGCCAGCGGGTTTGGCCTGACTGCCCTGGCCGCTTTTGTATTGTGCCTGACGCGGCGCCGGGTGGTCTGCGATGATGCGCTGTACGGCGGAAACCATGTCGCCGTGATCGAACGGTTTGGCGATGTAGTCCACCGCCCCCATGCGCATGGAATCGACGGCTGAGCGCAGGCTGGCGTAGCTGGTCATAATCAGTACCGGTACGTCCCCGGCCTTGCGTATCAGGTCTGTGCCCGGTGCACCGGGCAGTCGCAGGTCGCTGATGACCAGATCGAACTCATCGAGGTCATGGGCGGACTCGGCGTCCTGCACCGAGCCCGACTCACTGACCTGATAACCGTTGCGTTCCAGCAGGCGGCGCAAGGCCGTGCGAATTACCGTTTCGTCTTCGACAATCAGGATTTTGAACATAGGGCACCTCTAATTCACCCGGTAACACTTCAGCGGAGACCCGCCCGGCGGTGGCATCGAATGAATTGGCGATACCGCAAGTGTTACCGATTGTGTACTTGCTACACAACATACTACCCCTGCCCCCGATTTTCCAGTGAAAGCGGCGCCGCGCCCCCGGTTCGCCTGTACCTCAGGCGTCGAAAGTGTCGCCGTAACTGGCCGCAGGTAATTGCAGGGTAACCCGCGTGCCTGTTGGATCGGGGCCTTCAGACAGCGGGCTGGCGAGGCTGACACTACCGCCCATGTCATCCATGATACTGAAGACCAGAGCCAATCCCAGTCCGGTACCCGCGCCGGGGTCCTTGGTGGTAAAAAATGGCTCGAATATATGTGCCTGGACGTCTGGCGGAATACCGCAGCCGTTATCCTGTACATCGATGGTGACGAGTTCGTGCTCGCGGTCTGCCATAACGGTGATAGTGCCGTTGTCATCACAGGCGTCGCGGGCATTCCCCAGTAGATTGACGAATACCTGTAACAGACGCTGGCTGTCTGCCAGCACCAGCAATTCCCGGTCACAGTGGTTATTGAAATTGACGGGTTTCGCTTCGCGGTCCAGTGCCAGCAGGTGAATGGCTTCATCCACACAATCCGCCAGATTCGACGGCGCCAGTGTCACCTCCCCGGTATGGGAGCTGCCGTGGGAGAAGTTCACCAGGGAATCAACGATACGGCTTATGCGTTCGGTCTGTCGGAGTATGTCCTGCGCCGCAAAACGAATTTCTTCGGGATCGGTTTCGTACTCCAGATTCTGGGCGAGGCAGGCAATGCCGGTCACCGGATTGCCAATTTCGTGGGCGACCCCGGCCGCCAGCCGTCCAATAGACGCAAGCCGCTCGTTGTGCAGGAGTTCTTCCTCGAGCAACTCGAAGTCGGTGATATCTTCAACCAGTATCACCGTATCTGCAGCGCCTGTCGGACTATCGCTGCCGGCATCGGCTTTGTGCAGGCTGATCCAGCAGGGTTGATTGCCCTCGCGAATGACCTCCGTTTTCAGCAGGGTAGTATTGCCCCCCGCCTGGAAGTCGCTGATGACCTGGTGCCAGGGCGATGGCAGAGACCCCAGCAGAGACCCCAGTACTTCCTGTGGCGCAATACCGGTGATTTTCTCCATGCTACGGTTCCACAACAGCACCTCGCCGTCATCGCCGATGGAGCATACGCCAATAGGGAGGTTGTCCAGCGTTTCGCGGTAGTGGCGTCGCAGGTTATCCAGGTCTGCCGTCAGGCCGGTAAAGTGGGATTGCGCTCGATCGAGTTTGCGCTCTATGAGGTAAAGGTCCTCTGTGTCTCCCTGCAGTCGTGGTTGAAACGGAATACAGCGCTCGATAATACCATGCGCTACGGCCGGGCCCAGCAGCCCCGAGAGATTGGCTTCCAGCCTTGCCCGCAACCGGCGCAGGGCGTAGGGCCGGTTTTCTTCCGGCGAGAACTGCAGTTCTGTCAGCGCTTTGTTGACCTCGGCACGGGCGGTATTTTCTCCCAGCGCCGAACCGAGCTGCTCGGCAAAATTGTCGGCGTTGCGCAGGGAAAGCACCCTTCGAATGGGGCGGGTACGGTCGTCCATCGAGCAGATTTCTGCCGCCACCCGTTCACCTGAGCTGGTGCTGGTCAGTAGCGAAACCAACACAAAAACGCTGGTATTGAGTAACAGGGATAACAATACGGCATTCGCCCAATGCGTATCGCTTGCGCCGAACACATAATCCGGCAGGGAGCTCATAAGGGGGATGGTGTAATCCCCGGCCAGGGGTAGCAGCATTGAAACAAACCAGACGGAGAGGCCGACGGCAAGGCCGGCCAACAAGCCTTTGCGATTAGCGCTGGACCAATAGGGCGTGGCCATAATGCCGGGAAGAAATTGCAGGGTGCCGGAGAATGCAACGAGGCCGAGCTGGGTCAGGGTCTGGGTGCCGCTCAGGGCGATAAAAAAGGCATAGCCGGCCAGAATCAGAATGCCAATCAGGGAGCGTCGCAACCATTTGAGCTGGGTGTAGATATTGCGGTCCTGATCGATTTGGATAAGGCGCGTGGGTAGTATCAGGTGATTCAGGCACATATTGGCCAGGGCCAGAGTGGTGATGATAATTGTTGCGCTGGCAGCGGATAGCCCGGCTACAAAAGCGGCGACGCTGATAGCGGTAGAGCGGGATTCCAGGCCCAGCGCCAGGCCGCTGTAGTCGATAGGCAACGTGTGACCCAGCTGCATACCCGCCCAGGTCACCGGTAGTATGGGAAGGCTCAGAAGCAGCAAATACAGGGGCAGACCCCAGGTGGCGGTTCGCATGTCGCGGCTCTCGGTGTTTTCCGCGAAGGCCATGTGGAAGATGTGGGGCATGCACACCGCACCTGCAAAAAACACCACCAGCAAGGTGCGGGCGGTGTTGTCCTTGAGGGAATCAGTCAGGCCGGCACGCACTTGTGGGTTATGCAGCAGCCACTCGTCCAGCCCGCCAAAGCCACCAAACACACCGTACACGGCGGCGAACAACAGCACGAACATTGCACCCAGTTTGACCAGGGACTCAAAGGCAATGGCGGTGACCAGGCCGGTATTGCGATGCTGTGCCGAAATGTGGCGGGTACCGAATAAAATCGAAAAGACGGTGATGATAATGCAAAACAGCAGGGCCAGACCGTCCTGTCGGTTCTCCCGGGAGAATAGGTTGTCGGCATCACCCGCCATGATCTGGATGCTGTCGGCGACGGCCTGAATTTGCAGGGCGAGCAGCGGAAGCAGGGTGAGACACATTGCGATGGTGATCGTTGCGCCAACCCGAGGGCTGCGAAAACGGAACGTTAATACGTCAGCCAGTGATGACAACTGGTACACGCGGCACAGGCGCAACAAGGGGATTAACAATAGCGCGGCCAGGCAGAACATGAAAACCACACCGCCGTAGTACAGCAGGAAGTTATAGCCGTAGCGGTAGGCGAGCTCGATAACGCCGTTGCTGGCCATGGCGCCTGCAAACACACCCAGGGATAATACATAGGTGGCGGGGTGCCGGGTAATGCGTTCGGGGATAATGCCGCGGTCGGCGAGATAGGCAACAGCAAACAGGCCCGTGAGGTAGGCGACGATAAACAGCAATATCTGGGTGAGGCTAAAGCTCATCAGGGTCTCTCGAGCGCTGATTCCAGTAGGCGCCGATGATTACCAGCAACCAGAGCTGGTAGGGCCGATACCAATCTCCGCCGGTACGGAATACCCAGTCTTCCACCGCGGGGGAGAAAATAATGAACACGCCCACTGCTAACAGCAGTGCTCTGTTGATGTACATGGCACGATTTCCTGTGGCCAGCTGAGGCGTCGATACTACTGAAGCGCTGCGGGGGGGTAAAGCTCAAGCGCGGTGGGCGGCCGCTATAGACAAGACCCCGGGGATTTTTGCGGGAGCCCACCTCTGTGTAGCAAAATCCAGGATTTGCGCTGTAGCTCGACGCTCGAGCGGGGGCTCATCCTGCTGCAGAAATCTCAGTGCAGCGCGCAAATTGGCGGGGGCGTCGCTATTGTCAAGTGCCGGGGCGTGGTTTTGTTTACTGAATTTCTGTCCACTGGCATCGGTAATCACCGGAATGTGGCTGTAGACCGGGGTTGAATGGCCAAGCAATTGCTGCAGAAATATCTGTCGTGGTGTGGAATCCATCAAATCGGAGCCGCGCACAATATGGGTGATGCCCTGCCATGCATCGTCGACCACCACCGCAAGCTGGTAGGCATCCAGGCCGTCTTTGCGTTTTACGATAAAGTCGGGTATTTCACTGCCCAGCGCGGCCTCCTGCACCCCTTGTGTCTGATCTTCAAAGCGGATATGGCAGCTCCGGGGTACCTTAACGCGGGTCGCTGTGGGGGTATTCAATTGATGCTGCCGCTGCCGGCAGTTGCCGCGGCAAGCGCCGTCGGGACCCAATGTCTGGCGGGTGCAGTCACAATTGAACAAGTGCCCACTCTCCTGTAGTGCCTTTAGTGTCGCCGCATATGCAGGGCCGCGCTGGCTTTGAAACAATACACTGTTGTCGGAGTACAGGCCGTGGTGTTGCAGGCTGTCCAGAATTTGTCGAGCTGCGCCGGGTTCTTCACGCGGTGGATCGAGATCCTCCATGCGTATCAGCCACGCACCCTCGCGGTGCCTGGCATCCAGATAGCTCGCCAGTGCAGCTATCAGGGATCCCAGGTGTAGAGGGCCAGTCGGGGAGGGGGCAAAACGCCCGCGATAAGGCGGGTCGGCTTCGGACATGGACCCTGGGAGTTAACCCAGTTCCTGTTTTTCCTTGATTTCGGCAAGGGTTTTACAATCGATACACATACTGGCGGTTGGGCGGGCTTCCAGGCGTTGAATGCCTATATCAACACCGCAGGCGTCGCAGAAGCCATAGTCATCCTGCTCAATACGCTCCATAGTTGAATCGATTTTTTTGATCAGCTTGCGCTCACGATCGCGGGTGCGCAGTTCCAGGCTGAATTCCTCTTCCTGCGTGGCGCGGTCTGCCGGGTCGGGGAAGTTGGCGGCCTCGTCTTTCATGTGGGACACGGTACGATCCACTTCTTCCATCAACTCCGCTTTCCACTTCAGAAGAATGGCTTTGAAATGATCTCGTTGCTTCTCGTTCATATACTTCTCGCCCCGCTTGGGCTTATAGGGCTCGAAGTTTTTGAATTCGGTAGAGGCTGCTTTTTTGACTGCTCTTGGCATGGTCATTTTCCCATACTGCAATGGTAACTGGACAATATTCACCGGTTGTTGGCGGGCGTGTACAAAGACTGCCCAAAACCAAGGGCGGAGAAGCTACCAGATAACGGGCGGAGGTGCCACTTTTTCTCAGAGTTTTTGCTGCGGGGAAATTCACCTGCGGGCTTTGCTAGAATAACGCGTTCGTGAGGGGTGCTGATGGGGCGCAGTGACAGTTATGCAATTTGACAATCTGATAGAGGGGCGTCTCCTGCGGCGCTACAAACGCTTCCTCGCAGATGTGGAATTACCGGGCGGGGAGCTTATCACCGTCCACTGCCCCAACACGGGTGCAATGACCGGCTGCGCGGAACCCGGTGCCCGGGTTTGGCTGTCCACCAGCACAGTCAAAACCCGCAAATACCCCCACACCTGGGAGCTGGTGGAAACGGCGTCCGGGCTGGCGTGTATTCACTCGGCCAAGGCGAATCAGGTGGTGCGTGAAGCTTTTGCTGCGGGAGTGATAAGTGGCTTTGACGGCTACCCCGATATCCGCACAGAAGTAAAATATGGCCTGGGCAGCAGGGCGGACCTGTTGCTGCAGGGCGCGCAGGGCAAGGTATTTGTGGAAGTGAAGTCGGTAACCTTGTGCCGCCCGGGCGGGGTGGGCGCATTTCCGGATGCGGTCAGCGAGCGCGGCCGCAAGCATGTACGGGAGTTACAGGGCGTAATACAGCCCGGAACGGAAGCGGTACTGTTTTTTTGCGTTTTTCACACTGGTATTCAGTCTGTATGCACTGCGGGCGATATCGACCCCCGCTATCGCGATGCTCTTGCCGAGGCGATGGCCGCGGGGGTGCAGGTGCTCGCCTGGGGTGCGGATGTCTCCACCGCCGGGATTGAGCTCAGCCGGGAGCTGCCGTTTGCGCTGGACGCAAGCGCTGTGTAAATGCACACCTTGTTGCCGCTGCGGCGCCCACGATAGGATGATGTCAGGCTGCAAATGCGGCTCTTATCATTTGGCTGGGCCATCGTGGCCAGCCCGGGGTCAGCGGAGAATATCAACAGTGGTACCACAGCTTGGCATAGAGCAGTTAACGGGGCGGGACGAAGGCCACCTGTCGAAGCTGCCCTGCGGGCACCAGCTGCAGCCGGCGGCAGCCGAGGCCTTTGTTGCGTTGCAGGCTGACGCGCGCGAAGCGGGGTTTGAGCTTGCCATCGCCAGTAGTTTTCGCTCCTACAGCCGGCAATTGGCCATCTGGAATGGCAAGGCCAGTGGCCAGCGCGCAATCCATGATGACCTGGGCCAGGCCCTTGTCATCGACAGCCTCAGCCCGGAGGCACAACTGCGTGCGATTCTGCGCTTTTCGGCGTTGCCCGGCAGTTCCCGGCATCATTGGGGTACCGATATGGATGTTTTTGATGCCGCGGCCATAGCGCCGGGCTACCCGCTGCAGTTATCTCCCGGGGAGGTTGCGCCGGGCGGTGTTTTTGACCCCCTACACCGCTGGCTGGACCAGCGCATGGCCGCCGGAGAGTCCGGTGGCTTCTACCGGCCCTACAGTCTGGATCGGGGCGGTGTGGCACCTGAGCGCTGGCATCTGAGTTATGCGCCGCTGTCTGCCAGTTGTGAACGGCAGCTGACTGCCGACCTGTTGCTGGCCTGCTGGGAGGATTGCCGTGCAGATGAGTCGCCGCTATTACTGGGCGATGAGGTCAGGGCGATGTTGCCGCAGATTGTGGCAACATACGTGATGGTGGCGCCGGACTGGTGTCCGGCGCGGTATCGGGCATAAAAAGACTTAGGCCCTGCTGCCTGCCTTGGCTTGCGCATGCAGGTGACCAAAATGATTCCGGTAGTCCTTTTCAGCAGCGGCAATGACTTCCAGCGCTTTATCGCGGCCGTAAACATAGTCGACTTTGACGTTGTTGTCCTTGCCGGGAATCATTTTGTAGGTGGAGAAGTAGTGCTGCAGGCGCTCCGTCTTGATAGCGGGCAGATCGGCGATATCGTGAACGTCGCCCCAGATATTGTCGCCTGCGAGAACGGCGACAATCTTGTCGTCAGCCTCACCGTCATCAATCATCTGGATACCACCGACAACCCGGGCGTTCAGGATGATATCGGCACGGGTGATATGGCGTTCGGAAAACACGCAGATATCCAGTGGGTCGCCGTCGCCTTCTGTCGCGTCAGCGCAGTGCTTGGCCACTTCCTCGGCACAGTAGGTGCGGGGAATGAAGCCGTACAAGGCTGGCGGGCTTGAAGTGGTGCGCTGGGGCCGGTCAACCATCAGGAAGCCCGAGGCCTTGTCCAATTCATATTTGACCACATCGTCCGCTGTCATTTCGATGTAGACTTGAACGATGTCCTCGGCGCTGCCATCCGAGTGTGCGTGGAGTCCGTGCCAGGGGTGCCTGCGCCAACGGTTGAAATCGCTATTACTGTACATGGGGGCCTTCCGTGCGGTTAATTTGCGAGGCGCGCATTGTACAGCCTGTGACCGTTTAAATCTTGTCCAATGTGGCAAATAGTTTGCACAGGGCCGTACGCAAGTTACTGTGCAACATGGTGTTTTACTGTTTGTTTTCACCCGCAAGTACAGCGATGCCGGTGCTCAGCTTGCCGGGATTTTGAATCGGGTCTTCAGTTTGCGGGGAACCGCGGTATTTTTCAGGGTTACGTACACGGGCATACCCTTGCGATAGCTGGGGTAGGCCTCACCGGCGATGAGCGGCGACAGATATTCAAATGCCTTTGCTGTAATGCCGAAACCGTCACGGGTGATGAAGTTGCGCGGCATCTTCTTCTCCCGGTTGGCGACATCCTCCAGTTGTGCCTCGCCAATCGACCAGCTGTAGCGCTTGCCCTTGCCGCGTACGATGCAGGGCATCATGGCGTTGTCGCCTCTCAGCGCGAATGCCACCGCAGCCTCGCCGAGGGCGTAGGCCTGGTCTACATCGGTCTGGGAGGCGATATGCCGCGCAGAGCGCTGCAGGTAATCCGCCACTGCCCAGTGATACTTGTAGCCCAGTTCATCCTTGACCATGCCGGCCAGATAGGGCGCCAACCCGCCCAATTGGCTGTGGCCAAAGGCGTCCTTGAGGTCGGATTCCGCCAGGAAGCGACCATCTTCATACTGTGCGCCTTCCGAGGCAACGATAACGCAGTAGCCGTTGCGTTTGACCGTGCGTTTTACCCGGGCCAGGAATTTCTCCCGGTTGAAGGCGATTTCCGGGAACAGGATGATATGCGGTGCATCCCCCTCCTGTTCGGCTGCCAAGCCTGCGGCTGCGGCGATCCAGCCCGCGTGCCGGCCCATCACCTCCAGGATAAACACCTTGGTGGAGGTTGCGCACATGGAGGCCACGTCCAGCGCCGCCTCGCGGGTTGAAATAGCGATGTACTTTGCTACCGAGCCGAAGCCGGGGCAGTTGTCGGTCTCGGGCAGGTCATTGTCAATTGTCTTGGGTATGTGAATGGCCTGCAGGGGGTAACCCATGGCCGCACTCAGTTGCGAAACCTTGAGGCAGGTGTCCGCAGAATCGCCGCCGCCGTTATAAAAGAAGTAACCGATATTGTGGGCCTTGAACACTTCGATCAGGCGCTCGTACTCCGCGCGATTATCCTCGAGGCTTTTCAGTTTGTGCCGGCAGGAGCCGAAAGCGCCTGACGGCGTGGTCAGCAGGCCTCGAATGGCAGACTTGCTCTCCTTGCTGGTGTCTATCAGATCCTCTTGCAGCGCGCCGATAATGCCGTTGCGCCCGGCATAGACTTTAGCTATCCGGTCACGGTGTTTCGCTGCCGTTTCAATGACGCCGCAGGCGGAGGCATTGATGACGGCGGTGACGCCTCCCGACTGAGCATAGAACGCATTTTTTTTCGACATTGAAGCGAGTTCCCTGTTGCCGGCGCATTGTCATGAGCCGCTGACTTTTTTGAAGGTGGTCATGATACGAAAATTGGCTGCCTTTGTAGACCGCCACAGCAGTATTATGCGCTTCTATCTCTGTGGAGACCTTGACCTGCGTGCTACCATTGCCCGCTTTGTTTGGGGCGAGTACGCGATACATGGCGAAAGGGCACATTCATATTCTGGGCATTTGCGGCACCTTTATGGGTGGCATTGCCCTGCTGGCGAGAGAGATGGGCTTTCGTGTCACAGGCTCGGATGCCGTCGTATACCCGCCCATGAGCACCCAGCTTGAGGCCGCAGGTATCGACCTGATGGAAGGTTACCTGGCGGAGCACCTGCACCAGCGGCCGGATTGCGTGGTTGTAGGCAACGCAATGACGCGCGGTAATCCGGCGGTTGAGTACATGCTCAATACCGGCCTGCCCTATACGTCCGGGCCCCAGTGGCTGGCGGAAAACCTGTTGCGAGACAAATGGGTGCTGGCGGTTTCCGGCACCCACGGCAAAACCTCCACCAGCAGCCTGTTGGCCTGGATACTGGAATACGCCGGTATGGCGCCGGGGTTTTTAATCGGCGGGGTGCCGGCGAACTTTGGTCTGTCGGCCCGTGCCGGCGGCTCCGATTTTTTTGTGGTGGAGGCGGACGAGTACGACACGGCCTTCTTTGACAAGCGCTCAAAGTTTGTTCACTACCGGCCGCGAACGCTTGCAATCAATAATCTGGAATTCGACCACGCCGATATCTTTGAAGATATCGGCGCTATTCAACGCCAATTCCACCACCTCATTCGCTGTGTACCGGGTGAGGGCCTGATTGTGTGTCCCCGCGGTGTGAAAGCTGTCGACGAAGTGGTCGCCATGGGCTGCTGGACGCCAGTGACCTCCTTTGCCGTGGGTGTTGATTCCGATGCGGATTGGCGCGCCGAGCTGATCGCGCCAGACGGCACTGCTTTTCGCGCCTATCAGGGTGATGAGCCGGCGCTGACTGTCAACTGGTCACAATGTGGCCTGCACAATGTGGAAAATGCCCTTACCGCGATGGCCGCCGCCAGGCATGTGGGTGTGCCTGGCAAAGTGGCAGCGGCAGCGCTTGGCGAGTTCGGCGGGGTAAAGCGCCGCCTGGAGCTGCTGGGCCGGGTGCGTGACATCGCCGTATATGACGATTTTGCCCATCACCCGACGGCAATAGCCACCACCTTGCAGGGCCTGCGCGCGCGCAGCAAAGCAGGGCGCGTAATCGCCCTGATTGAACCGCGGTCCAATACCATGCGTATGGGTGAGCACCGGGAAGCGCTGGCCGCCTCCACGGCACAGGCGGATCGGGTTTTCTGGTTCCAGCCGCCGGGAATGAACTGGTCGCTGGATTCTGTGGTCGAACACAGCGGGGCGCCAGCGCAGCTGGTGGAGAATATTGATGAACTGGCACAGCAGGCAGCGCTTGAGGCAATGCCCGGTGACCAGATCGTGATTATGAGCAATGGCAGTTTCGGCGGTATTCACCAGAAGCTACTGGATCAGCTTAATAAGGCAAAACACCATGAATGACATCCTGTTGTCGGCCTACGATCGACTGGTTTTGCGCCGCCCCTGGCTGGCGCTGGTCCTGGTGGCCTTGCTGGTGGCGGCATCCGCTACCCAGTTGGGGAAGATCAAACTGGATGCCTCTGCCGATTCGCTAATGCTGCAGGGTGACCCATCGCTGGAGTTTTACCGCGAAATCAGTGCCGAATACAGTGCCGAGGAGTTTCTGCTGATCACCTGGCAGCCCCACGCAGCGCTGCTGTCGGATGAGTCCTTAATCCCATTGCGCGAGATGGCTGATGAGTTGCGCCTGCTGGCCGGTGTTTCTTCTGTTGTTACGGTCTGGGATGTGCCGCTGCTGGAGAGTCCGCCGGTCACCTTGTCAGACATCAGTTCTCCCGAGCCACTGCCCACGCTGGAGCTACCCGGTATTGACCGTGCGCTGGTGTTGAAGGAATTGACCAGCAGTCCCATCTACGCCGATCTGCTGGCCAGTCGCGACGGTAATCTGACGGCGGTGCAGATCAACCTCGCGCGGGACGAGGTTTATTACAACTTGCTGGCCAGTCGCGAATCGCTGCGTATCAAGCGCGGCCGCGAGGGGCTCACCGCGGATGAGCAGAAAGCGCTGACCGAAGTTGAGGCAGCCTTCAAGGCGCACACCGCCGTGGCACTGGATGCGCAGAGCCAGATGGTTGCCAGGGTGCGCGAGATCGCCGCGCGCTATCGCGGCCACGCTGACATCTTTGTCGGTGGGGTGCCCATGATTGCGGCAGATATGGTGAGCTTTATCGCCCGCGACCTGGTCGTATTCGGCGCTGCCATACTGGGTATTATGCTGCTAATACTGGCGGTTATTTTCCGCCATGTGCAGTGGGTGGTCATCCCCCTGGTCACTTGCAGCTCTACTGTGGTTGTCATGCTCGGCCTGCTGGGAGTGCTGGACTGGCGAATGACGGTGATCTCCTCCAATTTCGTTGCCGTGCTATTGATCATCACCCTGGCGATTGCGATACACCTGGTGGTTCGTTATCGGGAGCTACACGCCAAGGAACCCGATGGTGAGTTGCACGCGCGCGTGTTGCGCACAGCGCAGTTGATGGCCGTTCCCTGCTTTTATACCGGCATCACGACAATCGTGGCCTTTGTATCCCTGGTGGTGTCAGGCATACAGCCCGTTATCGATTTCGGCTGGATGATGACGACGGGCATTGCGCTGGCGCTGGTGCTGAGTTTTGTCATTGTGCCCTGCATGATCCTCGTGTGGCCGGCCGGTAAGCCCCACCGCCATACCGGCAGCGATGCCCCCATGACTGCCTTGTTTGCCCGGGTAGTCGACGGCCATGGCGCCGCCATTCTGGGTGTTACCACCTTGCTTGTTGTGCTAACGCTGCTGGGTATCAGCCGCCTGGAGGTGGAGAACCGGTTTATCGACTACTTCGACAAATCCACCGAAATTTACCAGGGTATGGAACTGCTGGATTCGCAATTGGGCGGCACCATTCCACTGGATATTATTCTCGCCCCCCTGAATATGGACGAGCCCCTGCCGGGGCTGGAAACAGGTATCGCGGGCCCGGATGTTCCAGTGGCGGCGGATGACCCCTTTGCCGAGGACGGCGACGACTTTGGCGCGATGCCGGCGGCCGCTGCAGGGGACGAGTGGGACGAATGGGGCGATGATTTCGGCAGTGACGGCGACGACTTTGCCAGTGGTGAAGAGTCCTTCCAGCCCAGCTACTGGTTCAGCCTGCAGGGTATGCGCGAATTGGACGCCGTGCACAATTATGTGGACTCGTTGCCGGAGGCCGGCAAGGTGCTGTCACTGTCAACGGTATTTGCAGTGGTGAAGAACCTGCTGGGTGATGATATTGGCAGTGTCGAGCTGGCTATAGTGCAGAAAAGTCTGCCAGCCGATGTCAGCGCCATGATGGTAGACCCCTACTTCTCCAGGGAGCGTGAGCAGGCGAGGGTATCGGTGCGAGTCAAGGAAACCAGCAAGGACCTGCGCCGGGACGAATTTTTGCGGCAACTGCGTAGCGATCTCACCGACAAGCTGGGCATTGCCGAGGAGCGAATCGAGTTTACCGGCATGCTGGTGTTGTACAACAATGTGTTGCAGAGCCTGTTTCAGTCACAGATTCTCACGCTGGGGGCTGTATTCCTCGCCATATTCGTGATGTTCCTGGCGTTGTTCCGCTCGGTTTCGCTGTCCCTGATCACCCTGGCGCCCAACCTGCTTGCCGCAGGCATGGTGCTTGGCATTATGGGCCTGTTGGGTATTCCGCTGGATATCATGACGATTACCATCGCCGCCATTGTGGTGGGTATAGGTGTGGACGATTGCATCCACTACGTGCACCGTTTCATGCTGGAGTTCGAGGTGGACCGGAACTATCGCGCAGCGATGTACCGTTGCCACAACAGTATTGGTCGGGCCATGTACTACACCACCGTCACTGTGGTGGTAGGTTTTTCCATGCTCACGCTGTCCAGCTTTACGCCAAGCATCTACTTTGGGCTGCTGACAGTAATGGCTATGGTCGCGGCCGTGTTAGGCGCGCTGCTGTTGCTGCCGCTGCTGATTGTGTTGGTTAAACCGCTGGGGGCGGAGGCGAGTTGATGGCCTGCCGCGAGTTATGTGGCGCGTGTTGTATCGCACCGTCTATTGCGCGCCCCTATTACGGCATGCCGGAAGGGAAGGCTGCCGGCCAGCGCTGTATACACCTGGACGCCAAGCAGCGCTGTGAGTTGTTTGGTGATCCGCGGCGGCCTGAATTCTGCGCAACGTTTATCGCCGAGCCGGAAGTGTGCGGAGAAAACCGCGAGCAGGCACTGGCCATACTGGCCGACCTGGAAGTATTTACGCTACCACCTGCACGTATGGTTGAGCAGCTTGCAGGTGTGAGCGGGTGAGCGAGTTATCCCTGTTTCCCCTATCGGGTGTGTTGTTGCCCCACGGGCGCATGCCATTGCAGATTTTCGAGCCGCGTTACCTGGACCTGGTACGCGACTGCATGAAAACGGACAGCCTCTTCGGTGTGGTGTGGATTCAACGCGGCGCAGAGGTGGCACAGCGTGGCAGCGCCTCGCCACAACTGGGGGATTACGGCAGTACCGCGCGTATCATCGACTGGGACCAGTTGCCCAACGGTCTGCTCGGCCTGACCATACAGGGTGACCAGCGCTTTGATTTGCGCTCTACCTCAGTGCGCGCCAACGGGTTGGTAGTGGGAGAGGTGGGGATACGTGAGCCCTCGCCAGCCGCCGCAATGGAGGAGCGCTGGCAGGCTCTGGTGGATGTGCTGCAAAGCCTGGAAACTCACCCGCATGTGCAGCGCATGGCACTGGAAGTGGACTACAACGACGCCTGGCAAGTTGCCTACACACTGATTCAGCTGCTCCCCCTGGAGGAGGCACTGAAGTATCAACTTCTTGGTATAGACGATATCGTGGATTTGATGGGGGAGCTCGATACCATCCTCAACCAGATCAGCGGCGAGGATTAGCGACTGCCGGAATCGCCGGACTACAAGGCCAGCGCAGGGTCCTTGATGAACAACATATCCATGACAATCTCCGGCTTCCAGCTTTTCAGCACCTGCTCGCTGCGATAGCGAATAGCGTCCAGCTCATCAAACGAACTGATGCTGAAGGTTTCTCCCACGATAAAGTGAATAAGCACATAGGTGTTGCGCCCGCGCTTGGTCACGCGAAATTCGATCTTGGCGTAATCCAGGCCGTCCAGGCTGGCCAATAAGCGCTGCTCTATCTCGTCCACCACCGGCTCTGCGGGCGCCATCCACATGATTTCACGCAGGCTGTCCTTGAGAATGCCCAATGGCACCGGCAGGGCCAGGGTGACAATAGTAATTAACAGAATGGGGTCTACCAGGGGTGCGTACTGTGCCCAGGGTGAGTGTTCCAGCCACCAGGCGCAGATAAATCCGAGAAGGACGCCGCAGCTGAGCATGCCATCCACCAACCAGGTTTTTGATTCCACTGCCACCAGGTCAGAATGGGTGCGTTTGCCGGTGCGTGCCATCAGCCAGGCCACGGTGAAGCAACCAATGGTCGATATGGCGCCATAGACAACGGCCAGCCCGTACTCCGTGGGGTTGCCGCCAGCCAGCAGACGCTTGGTGGCTTCCGTGCCGGCATACACGCAAGCGACCAGGATAATCAGGGCTTTGAACAGGTTGAGCGTCGGCTCCATCGCGGTGTAACCGAAATGAAAGCGCTCGTCATCGGGGCGCTCGGCGAGCTTCGCAACCTTCATGGTTAACAGCGTTACGCAGAAGGCTATCAGGGAATAAATACCATCGAAGAGAATAGCATCTGAATTGGTGAGCAGCGCGAACACCAGTGCCAATATGACAAAGCCAATGATGCCAAACAGACCGTAGCGCAGCGCCTGTTGTTCGTTCTGTACTCGTGACTTTTCGCCCATGCCAATTCCCCTGTTCCCTCCTGAAACCCGAGTGCCGGGGCTGGTTTCCCGGGGCGGGTGCAAGACAGCCTAGTCGAAACTGGGCATCCAGCCACCACATTCCTTCCAGCGGTTGACGATCTCGCAGAACAGCTCGGCTGTGCGCTCCGCGTCGTATGCAGCGGAGTGGGCTTCATTATTGTCAAACGCGACACCTGCCTCGGCGCAGGCCTTGGCGAGTACGGTCTGACCGTAGGCCAGCCCTGACAGGGTGGCCGTATCAAAGTGGGAGAAAGGGTGAAACGGATTGCGCTTTATTCCGCAGCGCTCCACGGCTGCATTGATAAAGCCGGCGTCGAAATGGGCGTTGTGGCCCACCAGTATTGCGCGGGTGCAGCTTTGGTCGCGAATTTCCTTGCGCAATATTTTAAACAGTTCATCCAGCGCTTCGGCCTCGGTCACCGCCTCCCGGAACGGGTGGTAGGGGTCGATGCCGGTGAAGTCCAGCGCCGACTGCTCCAGGTTGGCGCCCTCAAATGGCTGTACATGGAAATCGTGGGTGCGATGCACAGCCAGCACACCGTCTTCATCCATGCGCACAATCGTGGCGGCAATTTCCAGAATACCATCTGTGCTGGCGACAAAGCCGCCCGTTTCCACGTCTATAACCACGGGCAGAAACCCGCGGAAACGGTCGCACATAAGCTGTTCGCCTGCTTCTTTCAATGGCTTATATGCCTTTTTCTGTGACGCGCCAGGAAACGGTTTCCCCGGCGCGCAGAGGGGTGAGGACGTCGCGGCCCAAGGGCAACTGATCGGGTACCTGCCACGCGTCTTTGTGTAGGGTGATGGTGTCTGAATTACGCGGCAGGCGGTAGAAATCTGGGCCGAAGTGAGACGCAAAATCCTGCAGGGCGCCCAGAGCGCCCATTTGCTCAAACACCTCCGCGTAGAGCTCGATAGCAGCATGCGCGGTATATACCCCGGCGCAGCCGCAACTGGTTTCCTTATTGCCGGTAGTATGCGGCGCGGAATCCGTACCGAGAAAAAACTGTGGATCGCCGGATGTCGCCGCCTCGAGCAACGCCCGCTGGTGAATATTGCGCTTGAGAATCGGCAGGCAAAAATAGTGTGGGCGAATGCCGCCTACCAGCATGTCATTGCGGTTGAAAAGCAGGTGATGGGCAGTGATGGTGGCTGCGACGCGGTCACTGGATGCGCTGACAAACTCAACGGCGTCCTGAGTGGTGATGTGCTCGAATACAATGCGCAAGCCGGGGAAGCGCTCTACTGTGGGCGCAAGATGGCGGTCGATAAAGACCTTCTCCCGATCGAAGATATCGATGTCGTGATCCGTGACCTCGCCGTGTACCAGCAGCGGCATATCCACTTCTTCCATGGCTGCGAGGGTCTCGTACATTCCCTCCAGGCGCTCAACCCCAGCAGCTGAGTTGGTCGTAGCCCCGGCAGGGTACAGCTTCACGGCGTGCACGAAGCTGGACTCGGCCGCGCGTCGAATCTCCGCCGGGCGGGTGGTGTCCGTGAGATAAAGCGTCATCAACGGCTCGAAGCGATGCGGTAATGTTGCCATCGCCGCAAGAATTCGGTCCCGGTACAAAGACGCCTCCGCCACGGTAGTTGCAGGCGGTGTCAGGTTGGGCATCACGATCACCCGGCCGAAATAGCGGGCCAAATCAGCGCAGGTGTGTTCCAGCGCGGCACCATCGCGCAGGTGCGCGTGCCAGTCGTCCGGGCGGGTAATAGTCAGTTTGGTCACGTGGGATGGCTGGGTCTGTAGCTCATGTATTGGAAGTGCATGCTACCGTAAAGCCGCCGCAGCGGAAACCGCAACCGTTATCAGGGTCATATGGACACTGAGGCAGCAGGCCTATTCGCTGGGAATTGCCAGCGCCGGGGGGTAGAATGGCCGGCTTTTCGGCACTGCCCCATGGAGCGAGACATGTCAGATGTGAACAAAGTCGTACTGGCCTATTCCGGTGGCCTGGACACCTCGGTAATTGTGCGCTGGCTGCAGGACAACTACCAGAGCGAAGTCGTTACCTTTACCGCCGATATCGGCCAGGGCGAAGAAGTGGCACCTGCCCGCGCCAAGGCCCAGGCGCTGGGAGTTAAAGAGATCTACATCGACGATCTGCGCGAGGAGTTCGTCCGCGATTTTGTCTTCCCCATGTTCCGTGCCAACACCATCTACGAGGGTGAGTATCTGCTGGGGACGTCTATTGCCCGCCCGTTGATCGCCAAGCGGTTGGTAGAGATTGCCAATGAAACCGGCGCCGATGCCATCTCTCATGGCGCCACTGGCAAGGGCAACGATCAGGTGCGCTTTGAGCTGGGGGCCTATGCCCTGAAGCCCGGCATCAAGGTGATAGCACCCTGGCGGGAATGGGACCTCAACTCCCGCGAGAGCCTCATGGCCTATTGCAAGGAGCGGGATATCCCGGTGGACTTTTCCAGCGCGAAGAAGAAGTCCCCGTACTCCATGGATGCCAACCTGCTACATATCTCATACGAAGGCGGCATTCTGGAAGACCCCTGGACCGAGGCCGAGGACGACATGTGGCGCTGGAGCGTCAGCCCCGAGGCGGCGCCGGATACGCCCACCTATATCGAGCTGGATTTCGTGTGTGGCGATATCACCGCAATCGATGGCGTGGCGATGAGCCCCGCGACCGTACTGGAAACACTCAACAAGGTGGGCGGTGCCAATGGTATCGGCCGGCAAGATATCGTGGAAAACCGCTACGTGGGCATGAAAGCCCGGGGCTGCTACGAGACCCCCGGCGGCACTATTATGCTGAAGGCGCACCGGGCAGTTGAATCGCTGACCCTGGACCGCGAGGTTGCACACCTGAAAGATGACCTGATGCCGCGTTATGCGAACATGATCTATAACGGCTACTGGTGGTCGCCGGAGCGCAAGATGCTGCAGGCTGCCATCGACGATTCGCAGAAGGTAGTCAATGGCAAGGTCAGGCTGAAGCTCTACAAGGGCAATGTGATTGTTGCTGGCCGCCAGTCGGCTGACAGCCTGTTTGACGAGAGCATGGCAACCTTCGAGGAAGACGCCGGTGCCTACAACCAGAAGGATGCCGAGGGCTTTATCAAGCTCAATGCCCTGAGGATGCGGATAGCGGCTAACAAGGGTCGTTCGCCGCTTTAACGCTGATTGGAAGTGGGATCTGGCGCGGAACAGGGCCCGCGCCGGGGTTAAAATCTACTTCGGGGTGTACCAGATCGGCGAGGTGTAGGCCCGATCCTGGGTGGAGGTTGGCGCACCCGCCGGAATATCGACGCCAAATCTGAAGGCATCATAAGTGGACCAGCGCGGCGTCGGAATCTGCAACACCCGGGCATAGTAAAAGGCGCGCTGCTGCGGATCGAAATCCGGATCGCTCCACACCGTGCCCAGCTCCGATGCCCCAATGGTGTTAGTCCAGGAGGCATTCTCGACGTCCACAGTATTACCTACCGGCGGCACTTTGCCATCCGCGCCCGGCTTGCGGTCGCCAGACCAGGCCACATCGTAGACCTTCTCGTGTTGCTTCTTGCCATCGTACCAGCCCTTGATGATCTGGATACGGTCGAGGTTGCCGCCGATGGGATCGCGCAGTGCATAGACCATGAAACTTGGGGCCTTGCCGGCTTTCAGCGCTGGCAGGTCACCGCCCATGGGCACGCCTTTTTCGTAACCGGCGAAGGCGGGCTCGCGGTTATCGAGATCGTCCTCGGTAAAATCCCAGCCCCCGAAGAAACGCACTGCCATGCGGGTTCCTGTGGTGGCAAAGACTTCTTTGCGCTCCATGGCATCAAACAGGGCTTCGCGGGTGTTCTCTTTAGCCCACACGGCAGCGAGACCAGAGGCGACCTGTTGCCAGCCCATAATGGCGCCTTCCTCCGTTGCCATAAAGGGGTGCATCATGCGCCCGGGTGAGGGCTCGGCCCCCGCGTGCTTGCCGAAGAAGTTGTCTTCCTCGGCGGTGGACAGGGAGGTGTGACTGTCGGTGGAACCGATCATACCGAACTTGTAGGGGTTGGTACCCAGTTCTGCCTCCAGTTCCAGCCCACGCTTGAGGGCCTCGCGGGCATACTCACCCGACAGCATGGCATCGGTTTTGGCCGCAGACACGTCCAGGTTGCCAATATCCCAAGTCTCGTAGGCGGCAAACTCATCATTGGGTGACAGGAAGGGGTGTGTCTCGCCATCGCCCTTGATCTGCGTGGCCTCGTACAGGGGCTCCCAGTTGGCGCGTTGGGTCACATACTCCACGTCGAGCTTTTTACCGTCGTACTGCTCGGTGATAGGAAACATGATACCGTTCGACAGGTTGCCATTATGGGCAATGGCCAGCACGTCGCCGCCGGTTGTCTTTTCATACTGCGCCAGCCATTTCCACAGGTCACGGGGGTTGGTGCTGCCCTGCGGTGCCGTGGTGGTGTAGGGCACCATTTGTCCGCCCTTGTCGCCGCCATCGCGGTAGATGACCACCCGGTGCATGTTGTTGCCCTTGATCAGGGATGTCCACTCATAGCCAATAAATGCGGTGAATACGCCGGGCTGATTGTAGCGCTCGGCCGCGTCAACAGTTTGTGCCCAGGCGGCTTTATAGGGAGCCGAATCCGGCTTATAGGAAAGCTCCTGGGGGAAGTTGCCCTGTGAAAACAGGCCGATCAGCTCGATTGCCACGTCTACGCCCCTGCCGGCGTTGATCATGTCGTACCACTTCTTGCCGGTGGGGTCCTTCAGAATAAATGGCGCTCCGGCGAACAGGTCCGGAAAGAAGCCCATATTGTCCGAGTGGTCTGCCACTACCAGGAAGTCCAGCGGGCGCGACAGGCGCACAGGACCGGCACTGGTGGATGTGACCTGCTCACCGCGGGCAAACTTGTAGGCAGGGTCCAGCCCCAGGCGGTTGCCAAAGGCGCCCGCATCCATCGACAGATTCGTGTGCAGGTGGGTGTCACCAAAGTAGACATTGGTGGCAAAGTCGCGCTCGGCGTAGGGCGAGTAGGCCTTGCCGGTATATTCTCGCGACAGTTGCGCCCCGTCTTTTTCCGTGGGGACCACCTGGGCGTTCACACACACGCTGGCGGTGGCTGCCAGGGTGATAAGTAGTGGGGCGATGACGAATTTTTTCATGCTTGGCACTCCTTTTTTTCTGTGTGACGCAGTCTAGTTCAGTTTTTCCTTGTGTGACAGGCGCCAGATCAACAACTTTTTTATTGGCAGCTGACGTTAATTTGGCATTGCTAGTGGAAGTCTCTCGAGGACACCTTCAGGCTCTGCAATTCATGAGTATAGTCGTACAGGGCGCCGGCGATGATATGAATAACATTGTCTTTGGTTTCCAGGGTGCCGTTTATCAGCAGCAGTTGCGCGCTCATCAGCGGGCGGCGAAATTGCTGCTGGGTGCGCTGCCATACCACGATGTTGCTGTTGCCAGTTTCGTCTTCCAGAGTGAGGAACAACACACCGGAGGCGCTGCCCGGGCGCTGGCGGCAGGTGACCAGCCCGGCGATACGCACAAAGCGGTTGTTGCCCAGTGTGGGCAGATCGGTGTGGCGCTTGCAGCGATTGAAGGGGGGGCGGTCCCGCAGCAGGCTCATGGGATGGGGCCGCAGGGTGAGGCCGGTGGCGCGGTAATCCGCCAGTACCTCCTCTGCCACCGAGGGCACCGGCAGTTGCACCCCATCGTCGAAATAACTGCCCGGTTCGGCTTGTTCACCCTGTAGCAGGGGCTTGGTTTGCTCCAGCGCCATGATTTGCCATTGGGACTGGTGGCGGTGCCCACTCATTGACAGGAGGGCATCTGCATCGGCCAGGGCTTCCATGTCGCGTTTGTTCAGCTGAGCGCGCTGGCGCAGATTGCTGACCTGGCGGAAGGGAGCCTGTTGCCGGGCCTCTATGATGCGTTGTGCACCTTCCTTACTCAGGCCCTTTACCAACCGCAGGCCCAGGCGCATGGGCGGTTGCTGTTGGCAGGCGCTGCGGCCATCGAGCAACTGGTGATCCCAGACGCTCTGGTTGACGTCGATGGGCAACACCGTAACGCCGTGGCGGCGGGCGTCCTGGATCAGCTGGGAGGGGCTGTAAAAGCCCATGGGCTGGCTGTTGAGCAGGCCGGCAAAGAAGGCCGCCGGGTGGTGGCACTTGAGCCAGGAGGAGATATAGGCCAACAGGGCAAAGCTGGCGGAGTGGGACTCGGGGAAACCATAGCCGCCAAAACCCTTGATCTGCTCGAACAGACGGTGGGCGAAATCTTCGTCATAGCCGCGCTCTATCATGCCTTTGGTGAGCTTCTGCTCGAAGGACAGCAGTTTGCTGTTGCGGCCCCAGTTGGTAATGGCCCGGCGCAACTGGTCGGCTTCGCCACCGCTGAAGCCGGCCGCTACCATGGCCAGGCGTATGACCTGCTCCTGAAAAATGGGCACGCCCAGGGTGCGTTCCAGCACCGACCTGATGGCCTCGCTGGGATAGGTGACCTCTTCAAGGCCCTGTTTGCGCCGCAGGTAGGGGTGCACCATGTCACCCTGGATGGGGCCGGGGCGCACGATGGCAATCTCAATCACCAGGTCGTAGAAGCACTCGGGTTTCAGTCGGGGTAGCATGGACATTTGAGCACGGGACTCGATCTGGAAGACGCCCACGGTGTCGGCGGCCTGCAGCATACGGTAGGTGGCCCGGTCCTCCTTTGGTACGTCGCTCACGGTTTTGATCGCGGGGCAGTAGCGGTGCACCATCTGCAGGCTTTTGCGAATAGCGGACAGCATGCCCAGTGCCAGTATGTCTACCTTGAGCAGGCCCAGAGATTCGATATCCTCCTTGTCCCACTGGATAACGGTGCGATCGGCCATACTGGCATTCTCCACCGGCACCAGAGTAGAGATGGGGTTGCGTGTAATCACGAAGCCGCCCACATGCTGGGACAGGTGGCGGGGAAAGCCCAGGATCTGTTGCACCAGATTGTAGAACAGCTCTGCCTGCCGACTGTGGCTGGCCACACCCTGTTCCTCAAAGCGCTTGGCCAGATCTGCCGTACGATCCCACCAGGCCAGGGACTTGGCCAGATCATTGACGAACACCGGGTCCAGCCCCAGGGCCTTGCCCACATCCCGCACCGCGCTGCGGGAGCGGTAGGTGATAAGGGTGGCGGCCAGGGCGGCCCGCTTGCGGCTGTATTTTTTATAGATGTATTGAATGACTTCTTCGCGGCGCTCGTGTTCGAAGTCAACGTCTATATCCGGGGGCTCATCCCGCTCTTTGGAAATAAAGCGTTCGAACAACAGGGAGATTTGCTCCGGCGACACCTCGGTGATGTACAGGCAGTAGCACACCACCGAGTTGGCTGCCGAGCCGCGGCCCTGGCACAGGATGCTGCGCTCGCGCGCGAAGCGCACAATGTCGTAGACCGTGAGAAAATAGTACTCGTAGTTAAGCTCCTCAATAAGTCCCAGCTCCTTATCGATACGCTGCTGAATCTCCACGGACACGCCGTGGGGCCAGCGTAGAGCGCTGCCCCGGGCCACCAGGTGGCGCAGGTAGTTGTTGGCTGTGTAGCCATCAGGCACTACTTCTTCCGGGTATTCATAGCGCAATTCATCCAGGCTGAAATTGCACAGCCCGGCAATGTGCTGCGATTCGGCGAGCAGGGCAGGGGGGTAGAGTTGTTGCAGTTTGGCAAGGCTGCGCAGGTGCTGCTGGCTGTTGCCCAGGCGTTTGCGCCCCAGCTGGCCGATGCTGGTGTTGTGGCGCAGGGCGGTGAATACATCGTGCAGGGGCTTGCGGCTGGCACAGTGCATTTGCACATTACCGCAGGCCACCATGGGCAGAACCAGGGCACTCGCCAACTGGCACAGGGAGAAATAGCGCCGGACCTCGTCGTTGCCCAGCAGGTGGGCAACACCCAACCACACACGGCCCTTGCACAGCCGGGCAAGTTGCTGGCCCCAGGCCCGATTGCTCTCGCTGTCTTCCTCCGGCAGCCAGATCAGCAGGCAGCGCTTAAGGTGAAAGACCACATCCCGCAGCCCTACCCGATACTCGCCCTTGGGGCTGCGCCGCCGGGCCATGCTGATGAGGCCGGACAATTCACTGTAGGCGGCGCGCGAGGGTGCCAGTGCCACCAGCATTATGCCCTCCACAAGGTTGAACTGGCTGCCCACGAGCAACTTGATATGATGCTCTTTCGCCGCCACATGGGCTTTAACAATGCCCGCCAGGGAGCACTCGTCGGTAATGGCCAGGGCGCTATAGCCCAATGCCGCCGCCCGTTCCACTAACTCGTGGGGGTGGGAAGCGGCGCGCAGGAAGCTGTAACAGCTGAGGCAGTGGAGTTCGGCGTAGCTTGACATTATACTGTATAAATATACAGTATTGCTGGGCCTGTCAAATACATATCGCCAATTTAGCGTTAATCGTCTACCGGGCTGATGACTCCCATGGCTCCACGATTAAGCACATGGGTGTAAATCTCAGTTGTGGTGACATCTTCATGCCCGAGTAGCTTCTGAATAGTGCGGATATCGCAGCCCTTCTGAAGCAGGCGGGTGGCGAAGCTATGACGGAATGTGTGCGTTTTGACCGGTTTGCGGATGGCAGTCTTTGCGACAGCCGATTTTATGTGTTTGCGCAGCGCCGTATTGTGTAAATGGTGGCGGCGGATAACACCAGAGCGTGGGTCTGGGCCGAGGCGGGTCGAAGGAAATAGAAACTGCCATATGGGACTGCGGGCAGCGTTTGGGCATTTCCGTTCCAGGGCGTGGGGCATATACACCTATCCGTAGCCGTCGGCGAGATCCTGCTGGTGCAGCGCAAGCACTTTTTGGATCTGGGCCTGGAGCCGTTCCCTGACAGAGGAGGGCAGCAAGGTAACTCGATCTTTGTCGCCTTTCCCTTGTCGAACAGTAATTGTATTCAGTGAAAAGTCGATGTCTTTGATGCGCAGAGTCAGGCATTCCTGTAATCGTAGGCCACTGCCGTAAAGCAATTCCACCATCAGCCGGGGCGTACCTGACATGTGGCCGATAACCGCTTTGGCCTCCTCGTGTGTAAGTACCGTTGGCAGTCGCCGAGTAGGTTTGGCATAACTGAAACTCAACGTTTCCGCCTCGCGGCCATAATATTTGGTATACAGATACATTAGTGCGTTCAACGTTGTGCGCTGAGTGGAGGGCGCTACAGTGGCGTGCACTGCCAGATGATTGAGAAAGCTCTCGATTTCGGCTTTGCCCATCTCTCCTGGGTGGCGCCGCTGGTTAAAAATAATGAAACGCTTTATCCAGTGCAGGTAGGTGCGCTCAGTAGGGAAAGCATAGCCGCGAGCTCTCATATCTGCACGCAACTGATCCATGAAGCGGGTAGACCCCACCGGAATAGGAATACGGATATCGTCCATGGAAAAAGCCTCCAGTTACCCTGGATGGAAGCTGACCACAAGGCAGCGGACATCGTCAATTCGGTGACCGTTTTTCATTGGAAATAGTCAAATGTGTTCGGGAGAAAATATTGTAAGCTCTTGAAAACATGGGCTATGCTGAACCCAGCAGTTTAAACAATGGGCCAGACCACAGGCCGGCGCACACTGACTTGAGACGTGTGCCCAAGAGAAACAGTATTTAGTAAAGCTTTGAAAGTGTTGATATATAAAAATTTTTATAAAAAACAGGATTGCGTAGTGCTGAAGAAGAGCGTGATTTCAATTTCTGACTTAGTCCAACGAAGTAGCTGTTAACAGTCTGAGATGATTGCCTCCACCCTCACCAGAACTGGTTTTGTCGTACTTATAGCGAGCACCCTAATTATCCTCGTTGTATTCGGTACGCTGGGTATTTCGGTCCAGAACTGCAATATTGAGGCGTGGACTGAGAGTTTTCGGCCACTCCTGGGGGAGGGGTTTATGGGCTCCGTAAATCGTATCTGGAATTTCCTCTTTCTAATTTTGCTTTTACCACTGTTCTGCTCAATCAAGGAGAGGGGCCGTACCAGAGTGGCTCTAGCTGTATGGTCCTCTCTTGCTTTGCTAATATTAATCGCAATACGGAGCGCTGAGCTTGCCCCAAACTGTTAACAAGTACGGCCAGTTCGCTCCCTTCGGTCGCCGGACGCGCTTACAGCGCGCCCGCTGCCGTAGGCGTTATGCGTCGTGGTGAGTTGGGGCACCGTCAGGAAGTCGTGCCTGATTCTGCTGGCAGCTCTCGGGGCAGCAATTGTTGCGGATATCGTAATAGTCTCAATCGTTGAGTATGGGCAAAAGCCATCGGGCTTCACTGGATGCTATGCATATGACGCGATGCTCCCAGGATTCGACTGCCAAGGGTTTCCCGGGAAAGCCTTGATTTCATTATGGCTCAATTGGCCATTGTTTCTTATATGGGGTCCACTTTTCGCATTTGGTAGCCTTCGCGCGTTCCTCTTAGTCTTGCTATCCTGGGCACCAGTAATTCTATTCGTTGTGGCAAACATTAAGGGCCGTGTTCGTGCAAACGCATAACAAGTACCGGCAGTTCGGCCCTGCGGGCCCGGACGCCAAAACCGCTGCGCGGTTTCGTCGCCGCTGCGGCAGGCGTTATAGCGCGTAATGCCTACTGTGCCGGAATCGGGATAGACTGTGGGTATGGTTCGCTGCGATGACATTTTGGCTTCGGCGTGGAAATCCTTCTCCGGCATTATGTGGTTTGCTCTAGTGTTCGATTATCGGAAAAGTTGGGTGGGGAAGTGTATGTCTCTGGGCATCTTTGGTGCTAGTTCTCAGGAGTGGCCTCCGCTTGCGCTTCGGCAACATGCATTACCTATGAGTTGGTTTCACGCGGCAATAACCAGTACCGGCAGTACGCCCCTGGCGGGGCCGGACGGTCAAACCGCTGCGCGGTTCGCCCACCGCTGCGGTAGGCGTTAATGTTCTTGTCGGAGATTTGAGCATTGTTCGAAGATGAAGATATAGATAAATACTCTTTTGAAGAGATTCCACTCGATAGAGATTGCTTGCTCATGAGCGAAATCTATATTGAGGAGTTTGATGAAGCACTGCAGAAAATGCTGCGTCGAGAAGAGTGCAACCCATATGAAGTAGGTTATGTAAGCCCAGTTGCCATCAGAACAATAAATGGCAACTCTCTTGATTTGTCTTGGTATCCCAACACATTCACGCGATTTCATGAGGTCTCGATAAACCTACCTAGAGATGTATTTAGAGTATGTGTGGGCTGTTGGCAGTACGACATAAAACCTTACATATTCGTAGATCATGATTGGCTAGAGCATCTTCATCTCCGAGAGTATTCTGTATTCGCTCTGATCGACGCCATCGGGGTAAAAAGCGCCCTAAGAGACAATGCTCTTACGAAAGATAAGCTCATGGAGTTAAGGGGAAAAATTGACGATCTAGCAGAGATCGAATCCGATTGACGTGGTCTAATGGATCTGCACAACCCAGTTAAGGGATAATA
>TARA_R110001599_G_scaffold144794_4_pt1 | contig 57572 bp, 60 predicted proteins | sample TARA_R110001599 | Tara Oceans TARA_R110001599 (sample SAMEA4398360) | marine metagenome | biome: Polar Biome; feature: [MES] marine water layer (ENVO:01000295) within the mesopelagic zone...; material: water (ENVO:00002006), including particulate matter (ENVO:01000060) such... | reverse complement strand
CATAGACAATGTTTAGAGGGTGCCCCCGGATTCGATTAAGACCCCAGTTTTCCAGGCAGGGCTTTCAGGATCGCAGTTGTTGTTCCTGAATAGGGTATAAAATGTCGCCAATACCCATACATCAGACAACATTCGACAAAAATCAATGCAGCCATCGGCACCAATATCCAGCGACCAATATGCTGACGTATGCCCTTGATTGCCAGGGCAAGAGGCAGCGCCAGGAGAGGCGTCGTGTCAACGAAAGGCCGACTGCCAAAGCTTCCTCCGAAGTGCCAGACCCACCAGCTTGAACAAAGGTAGATCTGCAGCGTCAGAATAGCAACTGTAAGCCACCCCCATAGCCGATCCTTGCGCACCAGAGGTACAAGACCGCAGAATGCCACAAAGAGGACAGGAGCCCAAAAAAACAATCCACGTTCAACACTGAACAGAAAGCTCAGGACATAGGGGCTCTTCCAGTGCGTGAATCCCTCATTTTCCGTCACGGCGTAGGAGTTCACAATCCACTGGCCAGTGACGCTATGCCACCAGACAAGCATGGGTGACAAAACCACCACCGCAATCAATGCAGCCGCCGCGCCATGCTGGATGACCAACCCCAGTCGTCTGCGTTCCAGAAGCACGCCCAGCGGCAAAAGACCGAGGATCGCATTGGGGATCCGGATCAGGATGACAAGACCGAGCACGAAACCGATCAGGGTTGCGAGGCCAATTGATGGCTGTTTTGATTGTCGATAGCGCTGTGTGAGGTAAACCAGAAGAGCCACGGCAAAAAACGAATATATGTGTGAAAATGATGCATCATAGGTTGCGTAGTGAAACACATTCGTCGCAAAAACGAGGAGGATAATCACTTCTACAGTGGCCAGTTTGCCGAGCCCGGCACCCTGCAGGAAGAGAAACAGCAAGGCAACGCCAGCGCTCAGGTAGAACGCACCGGAAATGACGTTCGCCACCTGAAACGGTTTGGAGTACCCGTCCTGTTCGTAACCAAACAGGTGGGCCGCACCTGCAGCGAGCAGAAAGAATGGCGACTCCAGAACAGCCGTGCCCGGCGTGTATTTATTGAATATTTTCCCCGATACATTGTCTCTTCCCAAACCAAAGGGTTTGATCTTTTCCCCGTGGCGCGAACCTGGCCCTATTTGATCGATCGCTGTCTTGAAGCTCATGTCGCGATCAACAAAAACCGTCGTTACGAATGCATAATACCCGAAACCGTCTGCTCGAATGGGCGGTCCGTTGTACTGTTGCGAATAAACCAAAGCGGACGCCAGAAGCGCCGCTACAAAAAGTGGAACCGTCAATAGCCCGATAGAAATTTTTTGACGCATGTCACCCCCGCTAGCCACAACGCTTTTGCACCTGGCCCATTGCCCGCCTCGAAAGTCGCCTATGCGACTGTCACAAATCGAGTTCGTGCACAAGTCATGGTCCCCACCCTACTGTGCTAAAGCGCACATCCCTCATACGCCAGTGCAAATTTATCCTATTGTGTTCATACCCTTCCGTGCCGCCATGTAATCGTCTGTGCTCAGCGGTTTGGAATTGTTTCGCGCTGGTGCACTTTGCGCCTCACCGTGTATAATTGCCTCAAGGTAATTCGGGAGTGAACAATGCGAATACTTTTTACCGGCGGGTCGGGCAAGGCCGGGCGCCATGCGGTGGCCTATCTTCTGGACAAGGGCCACAGGGTGGTGAATGTCGACCAGACACCGCTTGACCATCCGGGCGTCGACAACCGCATCGCCGACATCACCAATGCCGGACAGATGTTTGATGTCATGGCCAGTTATGCCGGCTATGACGAACTGGAGCCGGGTACCGGCGTTCCGCGCTTTGATGCCGTGGTGCATTTTGCCGCCATCCCACGGCTGCTGCAGACTGCCGACAACGAATGCTACCGCATCAATACATTGGGCACCTACAATGTCATTGATGCCGCCGTGAAACTCGGCATCAGAAAAGTCATCTTCGCCTCGTCGGAAACGACCTATGGCGTATGTTTTGCCGATGGGGAACGCAAACCGGACTATCTGCCGATCGACGAGGAGCACCCGGTTGTGCCCGAAGACAGCTATGCCATGTCAAAGGTCGTCAATGAAGTCACGGCCCGCAGCTTCCAGCGGCGCAGCGGCTTTGACATTTATGGCATCCGCATCAACAACGTCATTGAACCGCATGAATATGTGCAGAACTTCCCGGCCTATATCGCCGAACCGTCACAGCGCCGGCGCAACATATTTGCCTATATTGATGCCCGCGATCTGGGGCATATGGTTGATCAGTGCCTTGTTACGGACGGATTGGGCTTCCAGATCTTCAATGCATCCAATGACGACCATTCGGTCGGCCTGTCTTCAGCCGAACTGATTGATCGCTATTACCAGGGCGTTCCCATCCGGCAGATCGGTGAGCGGCAGACCTTCTATTCCAACGAGAAGGCGAAAAAGATGCTGGGCTTCAGCCCAAAATACAATTGGGGAATGTATCTGCACGACAATGGCGCGGTGAAGTGATCCCGCGCTGTTGCCGGCGATCCACTTCAGGCCATCAGTGATTATGGCGAGGCAAACGGTTTTTGGTTGCTCTGAATGATTGCGCACTCTTGAGAATGCCACCGTCTTCAAGTTGTGCGACATTCTCTCGATAAATCTTTTCCCACGGCGTATTGGCCTCCGGAATCTTTGCTGTACCCTTGTCACGCCGTCGCAATTCTTCAGCATCGACAAGCATGTCACAAGAGCCGTTTTTGATATCGATGCGAATGACATCATCAGTCCGCAGCAAAGACAAGCCTCCGCCGGCAGCGCTTTCTGGAGATGCATTGAGAATGGATGGACTGTCGGCTGTACCCGATTGTCGCCCGTCGCCAAGCGTTGGAAGACTGGAAATTCCGATTTTCAACAAATGGTCGGGTGGCTGCATGTTGACGACTTCGGCCGATCCCGGCCAACCAAGAGGGCCAGCCCCCCTGATCACAAGAATACAATGCGCATCAATATTGAGTGCTGGATCATTTATGCGAGCCAGATAGTCATCCGAACTTTCAAAAACAACAGCCCGCGCTTCGAATACGCCGGGTTGCTCCGGATTTGAGAGATAACGCTCGGCAAACGCGTCAGAAATCACGCTCGTCTTCATAATGGCAAAATCGAACAGATTGCCACGCAAGACAAGAAACCCGGCGCGCTCTTTCAATGGGTGCAAGTAAGAGCGGATAACATCTCCGTCAGGGGCGGGCGCAGAAACAAGTTGCGCAGACATGGTCTCGCCTGACACGGTACGGCAATTCCCGTCCAATCTCCCATTTTCCATCAGCTCGCGCATGATTGATGGCACACCGCCTGCCCGATGAAAGCTTTCACCCAGATATTCTCCTGATGGCTGTACGTTGGCAAGAAGAGGAATATCGTAGGCGGAAGACCAGTCCTCGGCAGACAACGACAGGCCTGCGTGCAAAGCCATTGCGTTCAGATGGGGTTGCGCATTTGTAGACCCGCCGAGCGCGGCACAGGTATTTATTGCGTTCACAAACGCTTTTTTGGTCAGGATGTCGGATGGGCACAGGTCTTCCCGCACCATCTCCACGATCCGCATGCCCGTCCTGAACGCAATTTGGCCCCGCTCTCTGAAGGGAGCCGGGATTGCAGCACAGCCAGGCAGAGACATCCCCAACGCCTCGGCCATTGCGTTCATTGTCAGGGCGGTGCCCATGGTATTGCAATGGCCCGCTGACGGCGCCGAGTCCAATGCTTCATCGAGGAAATCGTCCCGGGTGATTTCCCCGGCAGAAAGTTTGCGACGCGCGCGCCAGATAACAGTCCCGGAGCCGACGCGCTCCCCATTGTGCCAACCGTCAAGCATCGGGCCGCCAGACAGCACGATCGCAGGGATATCAACAGTTGACGCTGCCATGAGTGCCGATGGCGTTGTCTTGTCACAGCCTGTCGTCAGGACCACACCGTCCAACGGATAGCCGTTCATGATCTCGACAAGGCCCAAATAGGCGAGATTTCGATCCAAAGCCGCGGTCGGTCTGCGACAGTTTTCAAAGATTGGATGTGTCGGGAAAACGATCGGAATACCACCGGCATCCCGTATTCCATCTCGTATGCGCGATTCATGGGCCAGGTGCCCGCGGTTGCACGGCGCCAGATCGCTACCACTTTGCGCAATTCCGATAATCGGCCGGCCAGATCGCAATTCGTCCGGTGTGATGCCGTAATTCATGAAGCGCTCAAGATAGAGCGCGGTCAGATCGGCGTGATCTGGATTGTCAAACCAATCCTGAGAACGAAGGCGCTGCTTTGATTGTGTCATATTATCAATTTCCTATGAAACCCGCCGGCAGACAACTCACCCTGCGCCAGCACCGCTTCGACGTGGTCCGCCAATTGCTGTGGGAGATTTCTGACTTTGAAGTCGTGAGGTGTGTTCATGTTTTGACTACTTGTCTCAGCAATGCGCTACAATCAGGCCACGTCTACGGGTTAAAAAGCACTCCACGGCCCCCACGATCTTGTCGAAGACCGCGCTTGTCATCGGTAAGCTCAAGTGTATTTGCCCGCGTCGTGCAGCGTAGACTCCTTCTTCCATCAGATCGAGATGAAATAACCTATAAAATTCGCGTACTTCGGCGGCCAGATCCTCGGGCCGCTGGATGGGCGCACCGGTAATGCAGTGAACGGTCCAGTTGGAGAATCTATCTGCACGGCAATGGCGCGGTGAAGTGATTACGCGCTGTTGCCGGCGGCCCAGTTCAGGCCCCTGCGTGTCATGATACGCATTTCAGGAACATTGAATTCATCTGCCGTGTGGCCCAGCGCATTGAAGAAGACCCGGCCCTTGCCGTGTTTGCGCTTCCAAACGACAGGCATCACCACACCGTCGATCCAGGGTGCATGTTCGCCGCTGAACGTGGTGGTCGCCAGCACTTGGTTGGCCGGATCGACATGCATGTAATATTGCTCTGAATGGTAATCGAAATCCTCTATGCCATCGGTAATCGGGTCGGACTTGTCGATGATATTGACCCGATAATCGATAATATTTCCGGGATGCGCCACCCATTGGCCACCGACCATGAACTGATAGTCGACCGCTTCGCGAAATGAATCGCCCATGCCGCCGTGATAGCCGCCAAGCCCGACGCCGGATTCAACCGCTGCGACCAGATTGGAAATCTCGTCCTTCTCGGCCCTCGACTGGGTGATGATCGGAACGATCAGGTCGAGCTTGTGGATATCGGGATTTGCAAAGGCTTTGGTGGAATTGGAGATTTCAACGTCGAAACCGTCCTCGCCCAACATCCCGGCAATCACTTTGGCCCCGGCTTCCGGCGTATGGCCTTCCCAGCCTCCCCAGACGATCAATGCTTTTTTCATCTGCCGTTCTCCTCACCGCATTATGCCCCACGGGGCCTGGCCGGACTGCATGGCGCGCAGTTCTCCTCCGCAGCGCCTTGCCCTCAGGCCTGTGACAACGCATCAAGTATACGCACCCAGGAGCGAATGCCCTTGTGATAACTCGACAGGTCGTATTTTTCATTGGGGCTGTGAATGCGGTTGTCAAACCGGCCGAAGCCGACCAGCAGGGCCTCAGCCCCCAGCCGCCGCTGAAACTCGCCGATGATCGGGATGCTGCCACCGGTTCCGGCCACCGCCGCCTCGGTCTGCCATTCCTCGCTCAGGGCCTGCAGCGTCGCCTTCAGGAAGGCGCCATCGGTGGGCATGCTGGTTGCCGGCGACAGGCCGTGGTCGGCAAAGGACACAGAGCAATCATCCGGGATCAGGGCGCGGACGTGGTCCTGAAAGGCCGCACGGATTTGTTCCGGGTCCTGCCCGGCCACCAGCCTGAAGGATATTTTTGCGCTGGCAACGGCTGGAATGACCGTCTTGAAGCCGGGTTCGGTATAGCCTGACCACATGCCATTGATTTCACAGCTCGGCCGCGCCCAGACCTGTTCCAGCACAGAGCGGCCGGCCTCGCCTGCCGGGATGGTCAGACCTATATCGCTCAGGAATTTTTCCTGATCAAAGGGCAAGCGGTCCCAAAGCGCCGCAATGGCGGGATCCAGATCGCTCACCCCGTCATAAAAGCCCGCGATCGCCACGCCGCCATCGCTTGTGCGCAGGCTGGAAATGACATCGCCCAGGACCTGCGCCGCATTGCGCGCGGCATTGCCGAACATGCCCGAATGCAGATCCCTGTCGGCGCAGGTGATGGTGATCTCCTGACCCACCAGACCGCGCAGCATGGTGGTGACAGCCGGCGTTTCGCGGTCCCACATATCAGTGTCGCAGACCAGAACCGTGTCGGCCCGCAATTCATCTGCCGTTGCTTCCAGGAAAGGCGCCAGGCTCCTGCTGCCGCTCTCCTCTTCACCCTCGAACAGGAATTTGACATTCAGCGGCAAGGCGCCGCGAATCTCGACATAGGCCCGGCACGCCTCGACAAAGGTCATCAGCGCGCCCTTGTCGTCGGATGCACCGCGCCCAACAATATGTGTCTCGCCATCGGGTTGCGGTCGCAGGACCGGCTCAAAGGGTTCGGAATCCCACAGGGCAATCGGGTCGGCCGGCTGCACATCATAATGGCCGTAAAACAGAACCTGCGGCCCCGAAACCTTGGGTGAATGAGCCACCACCATGGGGTGCCCCTGCGTGGTGCGCACCGAAGCCTCCAGACCCATGCTCGCCAGATCCGCTGCCAGCCATTCGGCGGCCCGCCGGCAATCATCCGCATAGCCGGGATCGGTGGACACGGACGGGATGCGGATCAGATCGAACAATCGTTCCAGCCGCGTGTCCAGCGTGGCGTCCACGTGGTCGAGAATATCGGAAACGTCGCTCATGTCATACTCCTGTCCAAAGCCTCAATCCGACGGTTGAAATCGCCGGCAACCTGTATCGCTTCGGCAACCACCCGCGCCTGGTCCAATGTGTGGACCTCACGCCCGCGCATCAGCCATTGCCCGGCCACCATCGTGGCGCGCACATCGCTGGCATTGAGTGCAAAAACCAATGTTGAATAAATATCGTAGATCGGCTGCACACGCGGATCATCCAGCGCGATGCGGATCAGATCGGCAGATTTGCCCGGTTCCAGCGATCCGATCTGCTCGCCCATGCCCAGCACCCTTGCGCCCTCGATGGTCGCCATGCGGATAAGCTGCCGGGCCGGCAACACGGAACGGCTGTGGCCGAGGATTTTCTGAAACATCGAGGCCGGCGCAAGCTGCGCAAAAAGATCAAGCGTATTGCCGCTCATGGCCCCGTCGGTGGCAATCCCCACAGTCACGCCGGCAGCACGCATCATTTCAATGGGTGCAATACCGCGCCCGGCCTTGCCGTTGGAACGGGCATTATGCGCCACGCCGACGCCATGCTCGGCCAATTGCGCCGCTTCGGCCTCGTTGATATGCAGACAATGCGCCGCGATCAAACCGGGCCGCAAAAGCCCTGCGCGCGCCACCACTTCGACCGGGCGGGCATCGTGATGCTCGGCGCACCAGGCCATCTCGGCATCACTTTCAGCCAGATGCATCTGAACCGGGTTTTTCGGGTGGGCCTCGGCCCATGCGGCCACGCGGGCCATGATTTTTATGCCGGTGGAATAGGGCGCATGCGGCGCAATGGAGGCAATGACCAGCGGATGGCCGTCAAATTCCTCCACCAAAGCATCCGTCAGAGCAAAGGCCTCGTCAAATGTGTCATGATCCGGCGCGTCAAAATCACCCAGCGTCTGGCCGACAATGCCGCGCATGCCAGATTGGGCAATCGCCCGGCCCACTTCAGCCTCGAAGTAATACATGTCGGCAACCGTCGTCACGCCGCCGCGGATCATTTCGAGTGCGGCCAGACGCGATCCCGCCGCCACGACCGGCGCGGTGACGCAATCGCGCTCCAGCGGCAGGATATAGCGGTAAAGACGGTCATCAATGTCCTCACCCAATCCGCGAAAGAGCGTCATTGCCAGGTGGCAATGGGTATTGACCATGCCCGGCATGATCAGGTCGCCGCCCATGTCGACGACATCCTTGGCAGAACTGGCAACGTCAGCAGGCGCGGCACCCTCGCCGAGGGCTGTGATCACACCATCTTCGATACGGATCCAGCCGTTGGCGATTTCCCGCATCTGCGGGTCAACGGTCAGGATGCGGGCATTGGTCAAAAGGGTCATGCTTCAACCGGCAGAACGGCACATTGATCATGTTGCGGTATCAGGAAGGCATCTGTCCCCGGCTCCAGCGGATCGGACAAGGGACCATTGGCGATAATCTCGCCCGCTGCGGTTTCACAGCGATACTGATAGGCGCGGCCCAAATAGGTTCGCAAACCCAATTTTGCGGGAATGCCATCGCCTGAACGGGCCACCAGCAGACCATCGGGGCGGGTTGCAAACAGAAAGTCCTGACCGGGCAGTTCATAACGTTCCTTCGGCAGCTTCAATGTCGCACCGCCGGCCATTTCGGCAGTCAGGCAATCATCGGCCTCACCGACCGCGCGCAGGGAGATGATGTTTTCAAAACCGACGAAATTGGCAACAAAGGCATTAGCGGGCTTTGAATAAAGCACTTCCGGCACATCCAGTTGCAGGATACGGCCGGCATTCATGATTGCCACCCGATCGGAAATCGAAAAGGCTTCTTCCTGATCGTGTGTCACATAGAGCGCCGTGCGGCCATTGTCGCGCTGCAGCCGGCGAATTTCCACCCGCATCTCGACCCGCAATTTGGCATCAAGGTTTGAAAGCGGCTCATCGAACATCAGCAAAGGGGGATCGATCACCAGTGCCCGGGCCAGCGCCACACGCTGCTTTTGCCCGCCCGAAAGGGCATCAGGGGTGCGATCGGCCAGGGCATTGAGCCCGACACGCTCCAGCATTTCATCGGCCTGTTTGGCCCGCGCCGCAGACCCGATGCCGCGCTGTTTCAAGCCAAAGGCAACATTGTCGCGGATCGAAAGGTGCGGAAACAACGCATAATTCTGAAACACCAGGCCGATGTCACGCGCATGCGCCGGCAGACGCGTCAGGTCGCGATCACCCAGGTGAATGGAACCGGCTGTTGGCCGCAGAAAACCGGCGACCAGCCGAAGTGTCGTTGTCTTGCCGCAGCCCGATGCGCCGAGCAGCGAAACAAGCTCGCCTTCGGCGACATGCAGCGACAGGTCCTCCAGCACTTTTGTCGTGCCGTAATGGGCGGTAATGCCGGAAAGGGTCAGTGAGACTGTCATGGTGTCATTTCGTCAGAAAGGTAAGCCCCAGCGTCAGTTCGACAACCGCCATCACACCCACCGTCACGAGCATCAAAAGCACGGAAACGGAAGCGATGGTGGGGTCGAAGAACTGCTCCATATGGGCAAGAAGCTGGATCGGCAGGGTTGAGATACCAGGTCCGGTGAGAAACAGGGAAATCGAGACATCATTGATCGAGGTGATCAGCGCCAGAATAAAGGCGGCAATGACACCGGCCCGCACATTGGGCAGAACGATGATGAAAAAGGCTTTCCACCGCGGGCAACCGAGCGAAACCGCCGCTTCTTCGATGGAAAAATCAAAGGACGCCAGCGCCGCCGAGACGACCCGTACGCAATAGGGCAGCACCAGCAGCGCATGGCCGATCACCAGGGATACGAAAATCGGGAATCCCATGGCCGTTGTCACGGTTTTCATCAGGGAAAACCCGAGCACGATTTCAGGCACAAGAATCGGCAGCACAAAGACCGTCGAGAGGAAACTCGGCAATTGCACCCTATAGCGATTGAGCGCGTAGGCGGCGGGAATACCGACGATCAGCGACAGGCTTGTGCCGGTGACGGCCAGGATAAAGCTCGTCACCATGGTGCGCTTGAACGCCGACACCTCGAAAATATTCTCATACCAGTGCAGGGTCAGCCCCTGCGGCGGAAAGGTGAGAAAGGTCGTATCGGAAACCGAAGCGCCGATAATGATCACCAGCGGTGCCAGCAGGAAGAAAAAGACCAGGCAGGCAAAGCCGATCAGGAAAGGGTGTGGTCTTGTGTGCATCAGACAGCCGCCGGATTGAGGCGACGTGCAACGCGGCCCATTGCAAGAACGATGATAATTGTGACGACGGTCATGATCGCCGCGATGGTCGAAGCGCCAGTCCAGTCGAAGGTGACCATGGCGCGTTGCCGCAGGAATGTACCCATCATCATCTGTTGTTCGCCGCCCAGAAGCTGCGGCGTCGCATAGGAGGTAAACGATCCGGTGAAAACCAGAACCGCGCCGACGATCAACCCCGGCATGGCCAGCGGGAAGACAACCTGCCAGAAGGTCGCAAAGGGCGTAGCCCCCAGCGAGGCGGAAGCCTGCAGCAGGTCTTCGGGAATACCTTCAAGCACCCCGACAATCGTCAGGATCATCAGCGGCACGAACAGATAGACCATCGCAACAATCACCGCGCCTTCGGTATAGAGCATCGACAGCGGTTCGGCGATGACGCCCACCGACAGCAATATCTGGTTGAGAATGCCGTTCTTGCCGAGAATGACCAGCCAGGCAAAGGACCGCACGACAACGCCGGTCAACAGCGGAAAGACCGCAATGATGATCAGCAGGCTTTTCAGCTTCTTGGGCGCACGCGACACCACATAGGCCGTTGCAAAACCGATCAGCAGGGATGCGATCATGGTGATCAGCGCAATTTCGGTGGTGCGCCACAGGACAGCGCGGCGAAACCGGCTGGTGAAAAATTTCTCGTAGTTCGACAAAAACCCCGTGCTGTCGGTGAAAGTGGTCGAAAATGTATCAAACACGGGTATGCCCAGAAACATTGCGACCGCCAATGTGGCGGGCAAAACGAGCAACCAGCCGGGCTGACGAAAGGTCATGCTGCAGCTTTCCAGATGGGGGTGGCCGTGCGCCACCCCGCAGACGTCTTCAAATCAGGCCGCCTTGGCGGCGCCTGTTACGAACCGAAGATTTCGTTCCAACGGTCGATCCAGTCAACCTTGGCAGCATTCAGCTTGCCATAGTCGACACGGTTCAGTTTGCCGACGGCTTCCGGTCCATAGGTCCAGATGGCGGCTTCTTCCGGCGTCAGGACAACATCCTTGTTGACCGGCGCATCCACACCCTGTTTGGCTTCAATGGTCTGCACTTCTGTCGACAGAACAAAGTTGATGAACTTGTGGGCCAGATCAACATGTTTCGCACCTGTGGGAATGTTGATCGTATTGAGCGTGGCGATATCGCCATCGGTCAGCTTGGCATTGACCATGCTGGGCACAGCGGCCGTCAGCGAAGCAAAGGTAAAGTCCTGCGCCACGGCAACAGTTGCCTCGCCGGTGGAGATCAGGTTCACCATTTCAGAGCCCGTATTGTAGTTCTTGACGATATTGGGCTTCATTTCTTCGATGGCGGCAAAGGCGGCGTCGGTGTCTGTATAGGCATCAACACCGGCATAGGCGGCGGCGCGCAGTACCATCATCGGGCCGGCTGTTGTGGTAATGCCGGGCAAGGTCACGGAATTGGCCAGGTCTTCACGCCACAGATCGTTCCAGCTGGTGATCGGAGCAACCTTGTCGGCATCATAAACGATGGACACACGACCGATGGAATAGGCCGGTCCAAATTCGCCCTGCGGGGCCTGCGCCAGATCATAGAGTTTTTCGACATTGGGAACCTTGGCCCGATCAACCGGCTGGAAGAGGTTCTTTTCAACGCCGATCTGCGAATAGCTGTCTGTCAGAAAAATGACATCGATGCCTTCACCCTTGCGCACGGCAAGCTTGTTCAGGCGGTCGGCATTGTTGCCGGTTTCGAATTCAATGTCACAATCGCACATGGCCTTGAACGGTTCAATGATATTGGCGTTCAGCTTTTCGCCATTGTAGCCCCACCATGAAATGGTGAAGGTGTCCTTGGCCTGGGCAACGCCGGCCGACAAGGCGAAGAACAGTACACTGGACGTAAGAAGTGCTTTCATGACTCAAATCCTGCTTTTGGGAGGGTGATGGGCTTAAGGCCAGAGCCTACCGATGCTGTTCACGGGTAGTCAAGTAAGGTTTCAAATTTCAACCCTAAAATATCACTGAAATGGGCCATTTGGCCAAAACTGCCCACAGGCAGCGCGAATCCGCGTTGGCAAACCGGCGTTGACTGTGGCATTTCATGTTCCATCGGCAGAAATGCAGGATCGTAAAGGGGTCTTCGTTGAGCGAACCGGACATGAATATTTCCGCCAGGGGCGAAAGCGCCATCCGAAAAGCCCTGATTCAGGTCGCCTTGGGCCGCGCCCCGGCAGACCGGTTGGTGCGTGTTGGCCGGATTTTCGATACCGGATCGCGCACCTGGATCGAAGACGGCGAAATTGCCTTTTGCCGGGGCCGCGTCGCCTTTCTGGGGGCAAGGGGCAGCTTCACCGGAACGGCGCAGGAGACCGTTGACCGCAGCGCCTTCAGCGCCGTGCCGGGTCTGGGCGAAGTGCACAAACATATTGAAAGCTCGCATATTACCCCCGAATGGGAGGCGGCACTGGTGCTGCCGCGCGGCAACACATGGACCTGCGAGGCCAGCCACGAATTTTCCAATGTGGCGCCGCGCCATACGCTGGATTTCTGGCTTGCCGCACGAAAGGCCGGCTCGCCGCTGAAGATTTTTCCCCTGCCCGGTTCCGCTGTTCCACCCACCGCCTGGGAACACGGCGCGCATCTCGATGGCGCGGATCAAAGCCGGTTTTTGCAAGGCAGCCTGATGACAGCCGGACTGGACGAAGTCATGGACTGGCCGGCTGTGCGCGACGCCGACAATCCGGCCCATGAGCGCCTCTGGTCGATGATCGAGGCGACCTTTGCGGCCCGCGCCGTGGTCGAGGGCCATGCCGCCGGTATCCGCGACCTGCCCGGCATCAACGCCTTTGCCGCCTCCGGCATCGCCTCCGATCACGAAGCCTGGACGGCGCAAGAGGCCTGGGAAAAACTGCGCCACGGCCTGTTCATCGAAATCCGGGTGCACACGATGCCCGAGATCATTGCCGGACTGCTCGAGCGCGGCCTCGAAGACTGGTCGCAGGTCGCCGTGACCACCGATGACCGCAGCGCGTCGGACACGCTGAAACTGGGCGCCACGGATCACAATATCCGGGTGGCGATCAAGGCCGGCCTCTCTCCCGAAATCGCCGTCCAGCTGGCAACAATCAATCCGGCCCGCCACATGCGGCTGACCCCCTGGGTCGGCTCGCTGGCGCCCGGACGCTTTGCCGACATGGTGCTCCTGTCGGATATGGACCGGTTTGAAATTGCCGAGGTCTGGGCCGATGGATACCAGGTGTCCGAGGGAACCCGCTATCTGCCGCAGGTGCCGAAAATCAATTGGCCAGAATGGGCCACAAAGACAATTCATATCGGCCGCGAATTGTCCGCCGCCGACTTTGCCATTGCCGCCGAACCCGGCCGAAACACCATGCAGGCCGCAATCCTGCGCCCCTTTCACTGGACCGATGACTTTCTGACCATGGAACTGCCGGTGGAAGACGGGCTGGTTCAGCGTGATGCGGATCGCAATATCACCAAGTTTTCCATTGTCGACCGTTACTCGGGCAAGGGCGCCGTTTCAAAAATGTTCTGGATCGGCTGCGGTCCGCGTGACCCGGATACGGCGCTGGCCTGTTCCATGGGCCATGACAAGCACAACGTCTGGTGTGTTGGCTCCTCTGACGCTGCCATGGCGCAATGTGTGAATGCGCTTGCACAAATGGGCGGCGGCTGGGTTCTGGTGCATCGCGGCGTGGTTGTGGCGCGCGTTCGCTACGAAATCGCCGGCCTGATGACCTGTCGTCCGGCAGAGGCCAATGACGCCGAAATGCAGGCGCTTTACGCCGCTGCCGACACGGTCGACTGGATGTATGAGCCGAGCTTTCATCCACGCTGGCAGCCGGGTTTCCCCGAGCGCCTTGCGGTGGCGACGCTCACCTGCTCGCCCTGGCGCTGGAATCTGGTCGCACCCAGCGATCATGCCCCGCAAGGGCTTGTCCATGTCGCCACGGGTGAAACACACCCGGTGGTTTTTTGATGCCCGTTGGAACAATGCCGATGAACCCCCTGATTGTCGATACCGATGGCGGCGTGGACGACGCCCAGGCGCTGATGATGCTGATTGCCGGCGGACGCCCGCCCATGGCCATCACCACCCTCTTCGGCAATGTCAGCCTGCAACAGGCGACGGACAATGTACTGGCCACCCTGGCCATTGCGCGCGCTGACATTCCCGTCCACATGGGGGCCGACAAACCTCTGAAACAGGCCACGGTCGATGCCCGCCAGATCCACGGTGAAGATGGTCTGGGCGGCGTTGCGCGGCCCGATGTTACAGCCCGGCCCGCCAGTGACGATGCCATCGGATTTCTCCTCGAAACACTGGGCAAAGCCGCCGCTTCCGACGAAAAGGTCGACCTGCTGATGATCGGCCCGATGACCAATCTCGCCCGCGCCATCGCCATCGATCCCGTCATTATCCAGGGCCTTGGCCAACTCACCATCATGGGCGGCACCCTCCATGGCCGCGGCAACACGACCCCGGCTGCCGAGTTCAACGTCTTCGCCGACCCGGAAGCCGCAAAAATCGTCTTTGCCGCGAGAATCCGGACAATCATGGTGCCCTGGGAGCCCTGCATGCACCATAAGATCACCGGCCCTGCCTATGAGGCATGTATGGCCGATCTGCCCGACACCCCGCAAAAGCGATTCATGACGGGCCTTGCGGCCCATGCACGCACGGTCACACAGGGCTACGGCCACCCCGATGTCTTCCGGTTCGTCGACCCCTTCGCCGCCGCTGTGGCGCTCGATCCATCCATCGTCACAAGCAGCATTGAGGCCTCCGTCGATGTATCACTGGCCGAAGGCATAACCCGCGGCATGACCGTGGTCGACCCAACCGGCCGCCTCGGCACACCGCCCGTGACATTGGTCGAAACAGGCGACGTGGAGGCGATGACTAAGATGCTGGTTGCAGCGGTGGGGTATGATCCGGTTGCGAAATGTCCATTGTGGAACGAAGGAGCCGCTAAACCATTTCTAGGAGCGACTGCTTAATCAGGATGGGATTCGAACTCACGAAACCCGCTAGGTTTTTTTCCGTTTTCAAGGGAACGCCTTGAACCACTCGGCCACCTATCCACACGAGGTGGAGGAAAAATAAGGCTGGCCTCAAAATGCAAAAATGTTAACCAGCTGCAGAATGACTGATAGTGTATCATGCACCCAGTTTTTGTTCGATGCGATCTTTGATACTCTTTGAAATACCCAGCCACTCCAATGCTTCACCACGTGTTATTAATGAATCTGAATTGTAAACAATCAAGTTTCGCGTTTGACGCAGTTTGTTTATGAGCATCTCCATTTCGGTATCGATTATTCCATTTTCACGTATATAGGTGAGCGCTCTGGAGAATGTTATTCGAGTTTCCTTCATTCCCGAAACATTATTTTAGTAACTAACAATTAAATTTTCAATTTCCTGCCACGACTTGATGAATGCCCACTCAGGAACGTTCTCAATGGCATTGATACTGTCATTGGGGAAACTATGGGAGGAGTACATTATTGTAACTCCTGCGTTCTCAGCCTCAGTCTTCAATTCTTCAAATTCCTTTTCTAGATTAAGTTCAACTCCCTTGTATTTGGCATTCTTGATACGGCCAAGAAATCCGGATATTTCATTTTTCAAGGCAAAAAATATGGCCAGAACGACTATAGGCCACGCAATGTGACCAACAACGTCTGTAAACAATTTTAAATATGCCATTGCGCTTTGCCCAATACGAAAAGTTGTAACTTCTAGGTAAATTTCTTTGGCGTCAATCGGAGGCATTCGATTGGATCAGACATTATAACGGTGACGGCTTACTAAATCCCTTTATGTACTTCCCGACTCTCTTTTGCGCCATAAGAACCCGGCCCGTCTGATTCTCCAGCATCCTCAGCCGAACTTTGTCACCGCAAGACCGGAAACCCGCTCTGCATGGATAAAGATGGATGATTTTCCGTCGCCGACCACAATCCTGACGTATTGCATCTGTATATACAAATACATATACTTTTCCCATGAAAATAGCGGGCTTCGATTGGGATGTCGGGAACTGGCCGAAATGCGGAAAGCACGGCCCGTTAAACACGGCCTGTTAAAAATGGAGATTGAATCCATTTTCCGAAATGTTCCCGCTGTCCATCCCGACCCGTTCCAGGGTGAGGAACGGCTTCGGGCAATCGGGCGCAACGAGGATGGCCGATACATTTTTGCGGTTTTCACGTTGCGGCAAACAAAGGCGGGAATTTTGATCCGTCCTCTGTCGGCTCGTTACATGCACAAAAAGGAAATTGTCAGTTATGAGCAACAAAAAGGCGCTTAAGAAAATTCCACCCCTCAAGACCGATGCGGAAGCCGAAAATTTTGTCGATACGGCGAATCTGGCAGAATTTGATTTGTCTGGCTACAAACCAATGAATTTCGAGTTCGAGAACAAAAGCGCGGCCATCAGTTTGCGGCTTCCCCAAAGCCAATTGGATGCGGTGAAGGCCGAAGCAAAAAAGCGCGGCATACCCTATCAGCGTTTTATGCGCGAACTGATCCAAAGGGGCATGAGCGCCCTTCATCCGTCACAGCCAAGCTCTTGAAATTGCTTAGGACATTAATCAAAGGTGTTTTCAAAACCCCGATCTGCAGCTCGCCTCAACAGCAGGCGAACACCATTCCCCCAAAATGAATATCGGAACAATGTTCCTCGCCTTGGCCCGATTGCGATCGGCGAAAAGTACGATTGAGGCTTGACCGTGGTCGACCCAACCGGCCGCCTCGGCACACCGCCCGTGACATTGGTCGAAACAGGCGACGTGGACGCCATGACGCGAATGCTGGTTGCAGCCGTGGGCTATGTTGCGGGTGCGTAATGAGGGGCTATGCGTGGATGCTTAAGATGTGAAATTTTTGTTACAACGGCAGGGAACATTGTCGCTGTAGATATAGGTACAGCGACAATCTGATAAGCCGCATTGCTGAACAGACTTACAAATATTAATAATCAAGTGAAATATTCACTTTTTCGGGCGAAATCTGTGCTAAATGCGCAATATTAATTTTTGCTTCAGCAATGACCTCAGCGAGTGTTCTGCCAGTGTAGCGTCCTCCTGTGGTCGCAGGATCGGCTGACGGCGCCCCATCCCAATGGCTTCCATTTTTAAGGTAGTCGATAGGCGCATTCAGAGCCTTGGCCAATGCTACCAGATTTTCAGATCGTGGCTCTGTATTCCCTTCTTCCCAATTCCATACGCATGTGGTGGTGACATCGATCATCCTTGCAAGCGCAGTTTTTGAGAGTTTCATGTTTTCACGAAGGGCACGCAGGCGGCCAGCAAACGAGAGAGCTTTGGTCATAGAGAATCCCCCTTGGTTCGATTTCTGTCGATGAATACTATAGTAGCAGGAGATATTATTTTATCAAGATATTTTATCACTTTTATCACTTTTATTAACTTAAAGATTTGCATCATACCCTCGCTTGTCTGTCGGGTGGTGATGGGTGACCAGAGGCTGGTTCCGCTAAGTAGAGCGCCGAGCGGTCAACGTTCAACTATCAGCTACTGCCGAAGGTCGTTCGATGATCGGTGAACGTTCAAATTCCGCAAGAGCACCCATCAGGTGAAACGTCAAACGGCCTTGCGCCGTTGTCGTGTCGATCCCTTCGGTTAGGCTTTGGAAATCCGCACCCTTCCCTTCCAGATCGCGCACGACTTCAATCAGGTGCGGCAGGGAGCGCCCGAGACGATCCACCCGCCTAACGGTGAGCACATCACCCGCTTGCAGACCAGCTAAGAGCTTGTCGAGTTTGAGGCACTTGGCAGACGCACCGGACACTTGGTGAGTGACAACCCTTTCACATCGCGCCCCTTGAGGGCATCGCGTTGTGCGTGCGGGTTATGGTTGACGGTCGAGACCCGGCATGTCCGATTTTCATGCACATAATTTGTGACAAAGTTTTGCGACAGTCAAACAGTTGATTTCACGCACCCAAAAACCGTTTCAAATATGAAAGCAGACTGTGTTAAAATAACTTGCTAAAACACAAGGAATATTCTCAGTCTTGCCCATTGCGGCCTCGGGAGAAAGGGTCTCCGTCTTGGAACATACCATCCAGAAGCTCTCTCAAAACGAACGCGACTTTGATCGGCTTTTCATCGAAGAACTGGCCTTCAGAGAAGGCTTCTTTGACGAGTTTTCGAGGCGGATCGGCTTCGAACCGCGACCTATAAAAGCAATCAAGCACTCGGTACACGAAAATTTTGGTGGCAACGCGAAAGGCGAAACGGATATTCTCGTGGAGCTGGAGGATGGTGCGGCTCTCTTGATCGAGAACAAGTTATCCGCAGATTTCCAACCCAACCAAGCCGAACGCTATCAAGCTCGAGCAGAGCACCATGGGAAAGACGGCGCGGAAGTCAAGACAGTGCTGATAGCTCCCCTTGCCTATCTAAACGCTGTTCCTAATGGGGCCTGGGACCTGACGTGTTCCTACGCCGAAATTGCAGAGTGCATTGGTTCACAAGATAAACGCAGTGAATGGCGACAATCCCTATTTCTCGAAGCTGGCAACCGCGCAGCTCGAATGCGAACGCTGGCAACGAATTCCGAAGCTCTCAAAGTTGCGTCGGAAGAGCTGATTGCATTCAAGACTGCTTGGTTCAAGCTGGCAACAAATAGCATTGAGTGGATAGCCAACTCACAACATGGCGCCACCGATGAATTTTTGTACGCCCCGCGGTTCAACCCTTTTCGTCTCAGGATTTGGCACCATCCATTCAACGGTTACTTGTCCGTCCAGAACCTGGAAAAATGTCCAGATCTAGACATCGTAGAGCTTCAGAAAGCCCTACCTGAGGGGTTTCGCATTAAGAAACACCCAAATAGCACATATCTTGATGCCCCGACGCCACCGATCGACATGACGGCGAATTTTTCTGCGGAACGTGAGCATGTTGAAGAAGGAATGAGAATCGCGCGACAGGCTCTCGATCTCGTCGAAGCCGCCGCCAGAAGACATGATCCGGCCGCCAAACCACCAGAAAGTTTGTGATCTCAACGCCTAGAACCGGGTTCCATCTTAGTTGTTGCTTTAGCGCATTTCGAAGAGCTCCTGATGGAACCGCTGGCGCACAGGCACGCCCTGAGCGGCGAGATCATCGCGCAGCATTTTGCCGAACCCGGCAGGACCACAGAACCAGAAACTGGCATCGCGCCATTCCGGGACGTCCTGCGTGATCCGGCTCCCGGTCAACTGCCCGTCGCGGGAATCGATCATGACGTGCAGCTGAATACCGGCGGCACGTGCATCTGCTTCAAGCCGGGCCAGCGCTGCCTCGTCTGCCTCTTTGGTGGCATGGAACAGATGCACGGTCTTGCTGTTTTCGCCCACATCTGAGGCAAGTTGCTTCATCCGGGCAATGAAGGGCGTAATGCCAATGCCGCCGCCGATCCAGATCTGAACCGGCCTGTCATCGTCGAAGATGAACCGGCCATAAGGACCTTCGACTGTCACCTTCTGGCCCACCTTCAATTTGCGTTCCAACTGGGACGTATGATCGCCAAGCGCCTTGGTCACGAAGGCGATCCGCGGCGCGTCGGGGCACCAGGACGAGGCGATGGTATAGGGATGGGCGCCTTCCTTCGGATCAGAGGTGACAAAGGCAAATTGTCCGGCCTTGTGCCCGGTCCAGCCGGACAACACATCAATGGTGAATTCCAGGGCTTTTACGCCCGGATAGCTTTTAAGGGTGGCGATGGTTCCGGTTGCGCGTCGCCCCGCTCCGATCCAGCCGAGCAGCGATACCACCGCAGCATAGCTGCCGCCTGCCAGCATCAGCACCAACACCGCCCCCAAAGGCGTCAGCCAATAGCCGAAGTCCGTCAGGATCACTGCGTGAAACACGATCGCCAGATAGGCAATCGGCAGCAGCCGGTGTAGGCGCTTGAAAGGACGGTAGGGGATAAGCTTGACGAGCGAGATCGCGATCAGCAGCACGATGCCATAAAAAGTCCATTCGCCCACCGTTTCGGCAATGCCGCGAAAGCTCATGAGATAAGCCTGTATCGGATCGTCAATCGGTGCCCGCTTCGGTCGCCCGCCCGGGGTCAGAAGGCCAAGACTTGACGCCCATTTCGGACCATTGGACCAGACCCAATGGGTGGTCGCCAGCACCAGCGCACCGATCCCCAGCCACTTGTGCAAACGATACATCTTGTCCAGTCCGCCGAGCCAGCGTTCGGGCCAGCGCGGGCGCAGCGCCAGTATCATCGCCACGCTCATGCATCCGATGGCCAGAACGCCGCTGTATTGCACCATGAACCCGCGCAGGCCCAAAAGGGTGCTCGCGCTGAACACCCCCGGCGCTGCTGCCAGCCACAGGAGAGTAAGCGCGGCCAGCCCACCCCAGAATGCCTTAAGGATATTATTCACGTTTTATCTCTTTTCGAATTACCCGTTTTGCCGGAAACCCCTGAGAACGGCGTCGCCGACGAGAATCAATTTCCGATTGCACAGCTTTCGAGCGACATTCCATCGGTCCAAACCAGCAAGAAGCTCCGTCCTTTGTGTATTTCAGAAGGCTTGTGAACGAAATGCGTCCAAAGCTGCCGCATAATTGAATAATTGAAAAATCGCGGCATTGATGGAGATCACTAAGGGATGGTTTTTCTAGCTTGAGCCGCTCCGCCAAAATGAAGATCGGAACAATTTCCCCCGCATTGGCCCGGTTGCGATGAGCGAAAAGCACGCTTGCGGCTTGACAATTCTATTTCGGATATATTTTATCCGAAATTATGAAACACACAGAAGGTCTGGAATGGGCCGTTCATTCCTGCAGTCTTTTGGCCATGGTGCCGCCTGACTTTCCGCTGCCCGCACGCCTGCTTGCGGAGTTCTTCGATTTGCCGGAGCCCTATCTTGCAAAACAGATGCAAAAGCTCTCGATGGCCGGCATTGTCGAAACACGGCGCGGGCCGCACGGTGGTTATGCGCTGGCGCGCAAAGCAACCGAGATCACGCTGCTGCAAATCGTCGAGGCCATAGACGGGGCCGAGCGCCATTTTGTCTGCACTGAAATCAGGAGATGCGGCCCGACCGGGGTCGAGGACAAATTGTATACGCGCCCTTGCGGCATTGCCCGGTCGATGTGGCGCGCTGAGGCCGCTTGGCGCAAGGAACTCGCCGCCGTCAAACTGTCAGACATTCAAAAACTCGGCGAGGATGAGACCCCGGCAGAACAGACCGCCAAGGCCATTGCCTGGTTTCAGGGAAAACTCCAAAAAGGTTGAAATTCATGACGATCCTGAAATTCCATCGTTGGAATGCTGCGTTCCTGTGTGGCTTTCTGGTTATGCATTTTGCCACACATTTATCGGGTGTGTTTGGGGTGGAGGCCTATAACAACACACAAAACGCATTGCGTGCCATCTATCGCAACCCTGTCATCGAACCCCTTGTGCTCGGATCGATCATCTTGCAGATCATTTGGGGCCTGATGCTCCTCCTGCGCAACGTCAGGAGGGGATTGCGCGGGCGGTGGGCGCGCATACAGGCGGTTTCGGGCGGCATTTTCCTGGCTTTTGCCGCCCAACACGTGATCGCGATGGCCCTTGCCCGCTGGGTTGATGGCCTCGATACCAACTTTTACTGGCCGGCATCTGTCATGAGCGGCGCGCCGTTCATCTGGTATTTTGGTCCTTACTATTTCCTTGGCGTTTCAGCCCTGTTCGTGCATTTGGGGTGCGCAATCAGGCTTGTATTGATGCGCAGCAAATACCGGCCATATGCCCAATCAGGTTTTTGGGCTCTCACCCTGCTGGGCCTGACGATGGCCCTTGTCATAAATCTCACCCTTTTGGGCGCCTTCCATGAAATTCAATTGCCCGATGAATGGATCGCCTATCTGCGTGGCTACGTGGCTGGATACAACCCAGGCTAAAGCCCCATCACAGCCGCCAAGGCGTCAGTGATCCAACCGCCTTGCATTTCGCACATTACCTGGACGCAACCGCACAGGCGTCAAGATCGGCTGCAACCTGTTTGAAATCCATCTGTTCATCTGCCGAAATCATGACGAGGCAGAATTGCTCAGCCTTGGATGCATGGGTGATTGCGCAGCGTTGACCGACTTTCTGGACAAGCACCGGCGTTCCGGTCCTGGCATCCACAAGCTGGCCCTTCACCCGGTGTATGTCTTCGTGCAGATTGCCGAGCACCGCCTGCAGCCTGGCGATATCGACGGGATGCGATGGGGTCCAGGTAAAGGTGGCGAAGGCTGGGTGTTCGCTGTCTTCCGGCTGTGAGCCATCCCTGCGCTGCCCGGAATTGGCACCGAAGGCCAGTTCCGGCGGCACGGCGCCATCGGGGGCTATCACAACCGGCGCCGAAGACGCCGTTCTCAGCCACGCCTGAACACGCAGGCAGGCCTGCGATGAGATCAGGTCCGTCTTGGTCAGCGCGATGATATCGGCGCATCGCAATTGGCTCTGCACCAGATGGGACACAAATTTGTCGCCTGCCCTTTGGCGCACGGTTTCGCCATCCGCCGCGACGATGATCGCATCCAGCGTGAATCCCGGCCAATGGCCGACCAGCCGCGCAATGCGTGCGGGTTCCGATACGCCGCTGGCTTCCAGCAAAATGGCATCGGGCGGTGGCGTTCTCTCCCTTTGCGCACTCAACGCCGCGCCCAGATCGTCGCCAATGGAACAGCACACGCAACCATTGGTCAGCTCCACCGACGTTGCGTCGCTGTTCTCAATCAGATCAGCATCAATATTGACCGCACCAAAATCATTGACGAGCACGGCCAGCCTCAGGTTTTTTTCCGCCCTGAGAAGATGGTTGACGATCGTTGTCTTCCCCGACCCCAGGTAGCCGGAAAGCAGGGTTATGGGGATGCGTTCACTCATTTGGAATGCGGAAATGGCGTGCCCTCGAACACGGTGCCCCAGATCGGAATATCCCGCAGTTTTTCCAAAGGCACGTCCCAGGGATCCTGTTCGAGTATCGTGAAATCGGCCTTTTTGCCGGCACGAATCGATCCGATCTCGTTCTCCATTGCCAGCACATAGGCTGCATCGATGGTGATCGCCCGCATGGCCGCGTCAAGCGAGACACATTCTTCCGCACACAGGACGGCGCCGGATTCGGCAATCCGGTTGACGGCGACCCAGGCCGAATTCAGCGGCAGCGCCGGGGCCATTGTAAAATCCGAGTGCAAGGCAAAGGTCACACCGGCCCGCTCGAGAGAGCCGACCCGCGCCATTTGCGAGGCGCGCTCAAAGCCGATGGACTTTTGCCAATAGGCTTCACCCAATTCATGCAGGTAATAGACATTCGCCGAAACGATGGCGCCGAGATCGGCGATGCGACGCACCTGTTCCGGGTTGGAAACGCCAAAATGCTCAATGGTGAAGCGGTGGTTGAAGCGGGGTTTTTCCGCCTGAAGCTTTTCAAGCGTATCCAGCGCCAGTTCAACGCCCATGTCACCCGTGCAGTGAACATGGATCTGCTTTCCCTCCAGCCAGAACGCCCGGGCATGTTTCTCGAACTGTTCAGGCGCCATCAACCACTCGCCGTGGTGCCCGTCGATAAAGCCCGGATCCATCATCTGCATGAGCTCGGCAAAAAAGCCGCCGTCCGTGAACAGTTTGACCGAATTGCCAAAGAACAATCGGTGGGAATCGCGCCCCTTGAAACCCTTGATCCGTTCGACATCTTCAGATGCATCGCCTTCGAACTTGCCGCGGCCAAGGGCGCGCGGCGTGATCTTCATGCGGAACGGCACATCATCGCGCTCCAGCGTGTCGCTCAACAGCGCCCATTCGCGCGCGTCGTCCAACAGCGGATAGGCCAACTCGCCTATGGTTGTGTGCCCGCCCAGATGCACGGCCTGTTTCACCAGTTCGAGCCCGCGCCGGAACCGCGTCGGCTCCATCAAAACCTTGTTCAGCGACTGCGCAGCCACGGCCATGCCGGTCTCAAAGAAGCGCCCGGTGCTCAGGTCGATCTGCGGGTGGCGTTCAAGATCCGCGCGCGCCACGCCCAGCCATTCTATCCCCGCATCATTGGCGATGATTTCATGAAAGGACCGCTGCCACACGAAGATCGGACGGGTCGTTGAAATGGCATTGAGAACCGCGCGGTTCACGTCTCCATGCCAGATGCGATGAAAGCCCCAGGTCACCAGAATATCGTCGGTTCCGGCAAATTCAGCCTCGATCTCGGCAAGGCGGGCGACATAGGCTTCGTGTGACGTGACAGCAGGACATATGCGATCGGGCAGGCGCCACTCCATGGCCGTTATGAAAGGGCAGGTCAGCAAGATCGCCCCGAGCGTCGGATGCAGATGCGGATCAATGAAGCCCGGCATGATGACGTGATCGGCAAAGCGATTGTCGATGTGGTGGGCATGTTGATCGAGCCAGGGTTTCAATGTCTCCAATGACCCGACCTCGATGATGCGGCCATCGCGCACCGCGACGGCCGAAGCATGCGGCAGCGAAGGATTCATCGTGTGAATTTTTTTTGCCGTAAAAACTGTAATCTCGGCCATTGGTTCCCCCGGGTCTGTTTTAGAATTTGGCCATGCAGAATGACCAGACAATGACGGTATCGGTGCTGCCCGGGTTGCAGCACCAATGGGTGCCGTTGCCCGTAAGCTGAAAGCTGTCCCCGGCTTTCAGCAGCACCGTTCGCTCCTCCGTCTGCAACTCGAACGTACCTGACAGGATCATCCCGCCCTCATCGCCTTTGCGCTTGCGGCCCTCCGGGCCCGTGCAGGCGCCTGGACGAAAGGTGGTCAGAACCATTTCAAGACTGCTGTTGAGGTTCGGGGACAGGAGTTCTTCGCGCACGCCTGCACGGCTCAGGTTGATCTGCCGCCGATTGGCTTTTCGCGTTACGATGTCACCATCATCGTCGTCCTTGGCGGTCGAAGCCGAAAAAAACCAACTGATGGATACGTCCAGCGTGTGGGCGATTCGGCCCAATGTGTCCAGTGTGAAGGGCCGGACACCCCGTTCCAGCTCGCTCAGGTTTCCGACAGATCGACCAGTCGCTTTCGCCATGTCAGTTAGGGTCAGCCCGCGCGATTTGCGCAATTCACGAACCTGTTCACCGACAGGTTTGCTGGCGCTGCCCATTGGCTCTGAAGCCTCATGTGCAGCCTCTATGGGGGCGTATGCTGTCCCATCATTCATAGAAAATCTCCTCATCCATTTTCAGGGTACTGAAAAAACTCTTGCATTTTTTCAATATCCTGACAACCATAAGATCATAAAAGAGGGAGCTCTGGCATCACGGCCTTGCAATTCACAAAAGGGGAAGACCTATGTTCACCATATTTTCAGCCAATCAGCGGCGGCTGCTACCACTCATCGTGGCAGCTTTCGCCGCCAGCGCCACATTGCCTGCAGGCACGGCATTTGCGGAGCCCAAACAGGGCGGATCCCTGACGAGCTTCAGCACCGGCTACCGGACGCTCAACCCGGGTGTGCAATCGGGCGCTGCGACCGGCGCACCGGGTTCTCAGATCTTTGCAGGGCTTGTCACCGTCGAAAAAGGCTACGAAATCGCCCCCTATCTGGCCAAAAGCTGGAGTGTGTCGGACGATCAGTTGACCGTGACATTTGATCTGGTGGAAGACGCCCGTTTCCACGATGGCGTGGCGATCACCGGCGAAGACGTGAAATTCTCGCTCGAGACGGTCAAGGCAAACCACCCGTTCGGACGCTCGATGTTCGGCAGCGTTGAATCCATCGATGTGCCCGAGCCGCACAAGGTCGTTTTGAATCTGTCGCAACCCGTTCCGGGCCTGATGCTTTCGTTGCAGCCATTGCTCATGCCCATCATGCCGAAGCATATCTATGACGACGGTCAGGACATGAAAAAACATCCGCGCAACATGGAGGACGTCGTCGGCTCAGGCCCATTCAAGGTCGAAGAGAACATCCCCGCGGAACGGTTGACCCTGGTGCGCAACGAAGATTTCTTCATCGCGGACCGCCCTTACCTCGACCGTATCGCCTATCCGATCGTCAAGGACCCTTTGACCCGCGTCCTGATGCTGGAAAAGGGCGAGATCGCCTATGCGCCCTTCTCCGGTATCCGTCCGAACGATGCCAAGCGGCTGGAAAATGTCGATGGCGTGAACATGACCACCGACGGTTATGACGCGATTGGCTATATTCATTATCTGGAGCTCAATCTGCGCGACAAGCCGTTTTCCGACCGAAATGTGCGCGAAGCGCTGGCGCACGCCATTGATACCGATTTCCTTTCCAAGGTGATATTTGGCGGACGTACGGTTCCGGGAACCGGGCCGCTGCATACCGGCAATCTGTTCTACAGCGCGGACACGCCGCACTACGATGCTGATCTCGACAAAGCCGCGTCAATGCTTGACGAAGCGGGATATCCCAAAGGCGAAAACGGCGAACGGTTCTCCTTCACGCTGGACATTCCAAGCTGGGCGCCGCAGGCCCATGTGCCGATGGCCGAATACATCCAGGCGCAAATGGCCAAGCTCGACATCAAGGTTGAACTGCGCCGGGCACCGGATTTCGGAACCTGGGTCAAGCGTATCTCCAGCTGGGACTATGAGGCGACGATGAACGGCTCGTTCAACTATCCAGACCCGGTCATCGGCATGCACCGGCATTTCGATTGCGACAATATCAAGAACGTCATCTGGTCGAACACCCAGGGCTATTGCGATCCGGAGATGGACAAGATGCTGGACGCCGCAGCAATCGAAACCGATTTCGAAGCGCGCAAAAAGATCTATGCCGACATACAGGCCAAGGCGCAGCAGGATCTGGCGATGATCTATATGCCGCAGGATTTCTCGGCAACCGTTTACCAGGACGGCATCGGCAACCTGCCTGACAGCCCCTTCGGCGGTCTGGCCCCCTTGACGAACGTCTACCTGGAAGACTGAACCAGCGTCTGTGGAGGAGCGGGATCTTCCCGCTCCTCTTTTCACGAAGCGTGAACAAAGGACATGCCTGTGGTGAAGTCGGCCCCCGTGGTGAAATCGATCTTGCGCAAGATCGCCAGCATTCTGCTGCTCTTGCTCGCTGTGCTGGTGCTGAATTTCGTTCTGATTTACGCAGCCCCCGGTGACCCGGTCGAGGCGCTGGTGGGTGAAATGGGCGGGGCGACGCCCGAATTGATTGCGGAGCTGCGCGCCACCTACGGGCTGGACAGGCCCTTGTGGCAGCAGATCGGCGTCTACCTGGGCAACGTGGTTCAGGGGGATCTGGGCCATTCGCTCTATTACGATCAGCCGGTGACAACATTGATCGCCTCGCGTATCGGGCCAACGCTGCTGCTGATTACGACGGCGCTTTTCTCGGCCATTATCGTCGGGACAATCCTCGGCGTGTTTTCGGCGCAACGCAGAAATTCGACCCTCAGCCATTTCGTCACGGTCCTGTCGCTCGCCGGGTTTTCAGCGCCGGTGTTCTGGATCGGCATCATGCTGATTCTCCTTCTGTCCGTCTCCTTCCCGATTTTTCCGATCTCGGGCATGACGAGCAGCGACGGGACAACCTCTACCCTGGGCTATGCAATGGATGTCGCCCACCACCTTGTTCTTCCCGCGCTGACGCTGGGCCTGATCTATCTCGCCTTCTACAGCCGCCTGGCCCGCACCAGCATGATTGAAGTGCTCGAGGCCGACTATATCCGCACCGCCCGCGCCAAGGGCCTGTCGCGGCGCAGCGTTGTCTACAAACACGCATTGCGCAACGCGATCCTGCCCATCGTGACCTTCGCCGGATTGCAGTTCGGCCAGGTCATCTCGGGTGCTGTTCTGGTCGAGACCGTCTTTGCCTGGCCCGGCCTCGGCACGCTGGCCTTCGATTCAATCCTGCGCCGCGACACCCCCACGCTGCTTGGCATCCTGTTCTTTTCCTCGCTGATGGTGGTGGTGATGAACCTGCTGACCGATCTGCTCTATCGGCGTATCGATCCAAGGATCAAAACATCATGAGCGACAGGGCCACAGAAATGCCAACGCCGCCTGCCTTGCCAACACCCACTACCGTGCCTGAGGCCGTATCGCCGACGCGCCAGACCTGGCAGATGTTTTACCAGAACCGCGCGGCCATGCTGGGTCTGTGCATCCTGCTGGTGATCATCATCACCTCCATCGTCGGCCCCCTGCTCTATACCGTCCCGCCACGCGAGATGGTGTGGATGCCGCTCACACCACCAGGACAATCGGAATATCTGCTGGGCACCGACTATCTGGGCCGCGATCTGCTGGCCGGGCTGATCAATGGCGGGCGCGTGACCATTACCATCGGCTTCGCAGCAGCGGTGCTCACCGTGCTGATTGGCGTCACCATCGGCGCCCTGGCCGGCTTCTTCGGTGGCTGGGTGGATACCACTTTGATGAAAGTGACCGAGTTCTTTCAGGTTCTGCCCAACCTGTTGTTCGCCATGGTTGTGGTGATGTTGTTCTCGCCGACATTGACCAATATCGCCATTGCCATCGGTATTGTTTCCTGGACGGCGACGGCGCGGCTGACACGCGCCGAATTTCTGCGTATCCGCGAGATGGACTATGTCAAGGCCGAACGGTCGATCGGGGCAGGCAATTCACGCCTGATCTGGAAAGTGATCCTGCCAAATGCCGCTCCGCCGCTGATTATCGTGGCGGCCTTGAGCATCGGATCGGCAATCCTGTTTGAGGCCGGTCTGTCGTTCCTTGGCCTCAGCGATCCCAACGCCATGAGCTGGGGCCGAATGGTCGGTGATAACCGGCCCTACATTCTCGACAGTGTCTGGGGTGTGACAATCCCCGGGCTTGCAATCTTCCTGACGGTTCTGGCGATCAGCCTCGTCGGAGACGGACTGAACGACGCCATTAATCCCAAGTTGAGACAGCGTTGATGACCCAGAACCTGCTTTCAGTCCAAGATCTTGAAATCTCGTTTCGCACGGCCGCCGGAGAGGTGCAGGTGGTGCGGGACCTCTCATTTGAACTGGCGCAGGGCGAGGTCCTCGGCATCGTCGGTGAAAGCGGCTGCGGCAAGTCCATTACCGCCCTCTCGCTGCTGGGTCTGGTGCCCAATCCTCCGGGCCGGGTGTCAAAGGGCCGTATCCTGCTGGAAGGCGAAGATATCGTGACCGCCAGTGAGCGGCGTTTGCGCCAGATTCGCGGCAACGACATCTCCATGGTCTTTCAGGAGCCCATGACATCGCTCAACCCGGTCTATTCCGTTGGCGAACAGATTGCCGAAACCGCACGCGCCCATTTTAACAGTTCCCGCTCCGAGGCATGGGAGCGCGCCATCGAAATGCTTCAGCTGGTCGGCATTCCCTCACCCGAGCGCCGCGCCCACGAGTTCCCCCATCAGCTTTCGGGCGGCATGCGCCAACGGGTGATGATCGCCATTGCGCTGGTCTGTGAGCCCAAGGTGCTGATCGCCGACGAGCCCACGACGGCGCTCGACGTGACGGTGCAGGCGCAAATCTTTGATCTGTTCCGCGATCTGCAGCACAAGATCGGAGCGGCAATCATTCTCATCACACATGACATCGGCGTCGTCGCCCAAATGACAGACCGCGTCATCGTCATGTACGCAGGCCGGAAAATCGAGGAAGGCCCCGTCTCCGCCTTTATCACCGACCCCCGCCATCCCTATACCCGCGGATTGGTCAATTGCATCCCGCGGCTGAGCCTTGATCCGAGCGACGATCCCGAGCCATTGTTCGAGATTCCCGGCGTCGTGCCCAGCCCCAGTGACCTGTCTTTGCCACGCTGCGCCTTTGCGCCGCGATGCCACAACGCTTTCGCACTTTGCCTTGAAAAAAGCCCACCACTGCTGCCGGTTGCAGAGGGACGCGCAGCGGCCTGCTGGCTGGAAACGGAGAAGCCCGGATGAACACTCAGGTTCCCGCAACAGCCCTTTGCGTATCCGATCTGGTGGTGCATTTTCCGCTGTCCGATGGAAAAGTGGTGCATGCCGTGGACGGGATCTCCTTCGAGGTGCCGGTGGGCACGGCGTTCGGGCTGGTCGGTGAAAGCGGATCAGGCAAGACAACCGCTGCCCTCGCCTGTGCACGGCTTGTCGAGGCCACCTCCGGCACGGTTCAGCTTGGCGATATTGATATTACCCAGGCGACAGGCAACGCCCTGCGGGCCGCACGACGTGACATCCAGGTCGTTTTCCAGGATCCGTTTTCCTCCTTGAACCCCAGGGAACGCGCCGGCTCCATCGTGCGACGTCCGCTTGACCTGATGCGCATAGGCACGCCAGCGGAACGCGAGCGAAGGGTCGACGATCTGTTCGCCACAGTCGGACTGCGGCCGGAACAAAAGACATTATTTCCCCATCAGTTTTCCGGCGGGCAGCGCCAGAGGATCGGTATCGCACGGGCGCTGGCGACCAACCCCAGGCTTATTGTGTGCGACGAACCTGTCTCGGCTCTGGACGTTGCCATTCAAGCGCAGATCCTGAACCTTCTGGCCCGGCTCAAACGCGAATTGGGCCTGTCCTATCTGTTTATCAGCCATGATCTGGCGGTCGTTCAGCATCTGTGCGAACGCATCGCCGTCATGTATCTGGGACAGATCGTCGAGATCGGATCGCGCCAGGAAATATTTCGCAAACCAATGCATCCCTACACGATGGCGCTGATTTCCGCCGTGCCGTCAACAGACATGGACACGGCTGACACACGCATCCGCGTCAAAGGCGATCCACCAAGCCCCATATCACTTCCCCCCGGCTGCCGCTTTGCCGGCCGCTGTCCCTACGCCGTGCCCCGTTGCTCCGAATCTCTACCGGAACTGGTCACCAAGGACGGAAGCCATTCAGTCGCCTGTTTTCGTGCAGACGAACCTGAACTGCAGATCAAGCGATAGATGCGGCTTAGGTGATTGTGATCCGCACAGCGCCAGGCTTTCGCTGGCCTATCCAAATGGCTTTATTAAACCACTTGATTTATTAACCTATCAGTTTAATATGATGCCATGAACGAAAGCGATCAACTTGACGCGACCTTTGCGGCCTTGGCCAATCCGACCCGAAGGGCAATCCTTGCCCGATTGGCGCAAGGCCAGGCCACTGTGAATGCACTGGCGGAACCCTTTGATATGAGCCTGCCAGCTGTCTCCAAACACATACGGGTGCTGGAGGCTGCGGGACTGATTACCCGAGGAAAAAATGCACAGTTTCGACCCTGCACCCTGAATGCGAAACCTCTGGAATCAATCACCAACTGGACCGAGCAATACCGCCCCATCTGGGATGCCCGTTTCGACCGCATGGGCAACATTCTCAAAAACATGAAGGAAGCCAAAGATGCGTGACCAGCAAAAATGGGTAAAAATCCAACGCGAATTTGAAGCGCCCATCGATGCCGTTTGGAAGATGTGGACCGACCCGGACCTGTTCAAACAATGGTACGGCCCGATGGGCATGTCGGTACCGACAGCTGAAATGAATCTTGTCGTGGGCGGCACGCGCAAGATTTGCATGGAGATGAAAACCCCTGAACGCACGATGTCCATGTGGTTCATCGGTGTCTACAAGGAAATTAGCAGCCCTTCGCGGCTTATCTATACGGAAAGCATGTGTGACGCAGAGGGCACGATCCTATCGCCCGAAAGCATGGGCATGCCGGCGGGCCATCCCGATGTGACAGAGGTCATTGTCGATCTGCATGAAGAGAATGGCAAAACCATCATGACCATGGTTCACGTTGGTGTTCCTGAGGGCTCAGCAGGTGGTGGTGGATGGAAACAGGCTTTTGAAAAACTTGCCGAACTTGTAGGCAAAATCGCCTGAAGCGGCCTATGGCCGCGCATGCCCGAAGCCTCTGCACAGGACAGGTGGCAGGCCGCATGTCTGCCGCACCTGCCCCGATCCCGTTCAATGCGCATGGTCATGGCTCTTCTAGGAACCCGCACCTTCACCGGCGCGATATTCCTGCCAGGCTTGCACCAGGATGAGTTGGGAGGAGCGCAGAAACAGGCCGGCCATGATCATGGCGACCATGAGGTCCGGCCATGCAGATGTGGTCAGCCAGACGGCCGCACTTGCCACCATGACGGCCACATTGCCGATGGCGTCATTGCGCGAACAAAGCCACACGGACCGCACATTGGCATCGCCGTCCTTGTAGCGCATCAACAGCATGACACTGGCCAGATTCGCTGCCAGAGCAAGCAGGCCGATGAAGCCCATGATTTCGGCTTTCGGCACCCCGAGAATGAGGATCTGATAGGCCGTTGACCCAAACACCCAAAGCCCCATGAACAGCAGACTGAAGCCCTTCAGCAAGGCAGCCGTTGAACGCACCTTGAGACTCATGCCAATGACGGCGAGACTCAAGCCATAGGTCAGGGCATCGCCCAGAAAATCGAGTGCGTCGGCCTTCAAGGCCTGCGAGCCCGCCAGCTTGCCGGCAGCCATCTCGACAATGAACATGGCGGCATTGATGGCGATCACCACCCACAGAATGCGCTTGTAGGCCGGGTCCACACCGTCAAACCGGGGATTGCCGGAGCATCCGCACGCAACGGTTTCCGTGTCACAGGAGGAAAGGTTTACAGCAGCGTCATCTGTCATGTCATGGTCCTTGCAAAATCATCTGCACAGATATAATCCCTCTAGCGGCTAGAGGTTCAAGAGGTTTGATGAAATGTTTTCAATCGGAGAATTGTCAAAGCGGACCGGCGTGAAAATCCCGACCATTCGCTACTACGAGCAAATGGGATTGATTGATGCCCCGGAACGCTCCGAAGGCAACCAGCGGCGCTATTCAAAAGAAGGCCTGCAGCGCCTTTCCTTCATCCGCCATTCCCGCGAACTGGGCTTTACCATCGAAGATATCAAAGGCTTGCTGGAGCTGAGCCAACACCCCGACAAGCCCTGCCAGGATGCGGACAAGATCGCAGTTCAACGCCTCAGTGACGTTCGGGCAAGGATTGCAAAGCTGCGACGCCTGGAACGCGAGTTGAAGCGCATCACGGCTTGCCAGGCAGACAATGTCGCCAGTTGCGCGGTAATCGAATCGCTGGCGGATCACGGTTTGTGTGACGCTGAGCATTAGCGCAGACATGACTTGAGGGTGGCTTTTGATGGCGCTTTCGCAAGGACGGAGCAAAGAAGATCTTACCAATCGGTAATCAATCGGACAGGCCCAGGTGAACTACCGCGCCTATAAGTAACGCTGCGGAAGGCGGGCATGGGTCCCACAAGACCTTCAGCGCGGGGATTGCACCGCACGTCCCGCCCCTTCAAGGATAACGCATGTGTCTTCCACCACTCTTGATCTCTCGAACCCGGCTGTCCGATACAATCGGGTGCCAAAGGTAACTCCGGATTTCTGGATCATCAAATTACTCGCCGTCACCGTTGGTGAAACCGGCGCTGACTTTCTTGCCCAGCAGATGGGTGTCGGATTGGCCAACACGACATGGATCATGTCGGCATTGCTGGTCGGCGTGCTGGTTCTTCAGTTTTCTCAAAAGCGCTATGTGCCGTGGGCTTACTGGCTTGCGGTTGTTTTCATCAGCATCGTCGGCACGCTGATTACCGATTACATGGTGGATCTGGCAGGCGTGAGCCTGGAAATGTCAACTTTCCTGTTCTCCGGTGCGTTGCTCGCAACCTTCGCAACTTGGTTTGCCTCTGAAAAAACGCTTTCAATTCACACGATTTTTACGACCAGACGTGAAGCCTTCTACTGGCTGGCAATTTTGTTCACTTTCGCACTCGGTACGGCTGCCGGCGATTTGCTGGCTGAGGGTCTTGCGCTGGGATATCTGCCCACAACAATCATCTATGCCTGCGTCATCGCTCTCATTGCCGGAGCCTATTTTGCACTCGGTTTGAACAGCATGCTGGCCTTTTGGCTGGCATATATCATAACACGTCCCATGGGGGCATCGCTGGGTGACTGGCTTTCGCAACCTGTCGCCAACAGCGGGTTGGGGTTTGGTACCATTGTCACCAGCTTCCTTTTCCTGGCGCTGATCGTGGCAACGCTGGTTTACATGACCCGTACACATGACGGCCAGGACGTCGCAGAACCCGGCAACGCCTGAGTTCTCCAACACCATGATTGACAACGGGGGCGGAATTGATCCGGCCTCCTTTTTTTCAAAAAAGGTAAGCGCAATGTCGCAACTGAGTAATATCGAAAAAGAAGTGTCACAAGATGCGTTCATCCTCGAAGCCAGCGTTATCAATCGTGTGGCCCAGGTGACAATTGCTTTCTGGATCATGAAAATCCTTGCCACAACCTTGGGGGAAACGGCGGGGGATTTCATCTCGATGACGCTCAACCTGGGCTATTATGTCGGATTTGCAGTGACATTTTCCGCCCTCGCCATCATTCTGTTTTTAAAGGTGAAAGCGCAGAACTACAGCAGCATTCTCTTTTGGACAGCGATTGTCGCAACCACCACCGCTGGAACTGAAGTTTCGGACATGTTGGATCGCTCATTCGGACTTGGCTACATGTGGGGGTCGCTGATCCTTGTAGCGGGCCTCATCGTGACATTGGCAATCTGGTTGGCCCGCCATAAGGCTCTTGGTGTTTACCCAATCTATAAAAGAGAAGTAGAAATCCTGTTCTGGGCGGCTGTCGTTTTTTCAAACAGCCTGGGAACGGCATTTGGTGATTTTCTCACCGATAATGCGGGATTGAGTTACATTCAGGGGGCGCTGGTAACCGCTGCGATCATCGGTGTCGTTGCAATATTGCACTATGGAACAAGGATCAATCACGTCTTTCTGTTCTGGATGGCGTTCATCTTCACACGCCCATTCGGCGCGACCTTTGGCGACTTCCTGACCAAACCACTGGCGAAGGGCGGCCTGGACCTGCCGCGCGAATATGCTTCCCTGATGACTTTCATGCTGCTGGCAGCAGTGCTGTTCTATTCAATGCGCTTGGACAGAGCAAAACAGGATGCGGCTTAGAGCATATCCGGCTTACCTTACGCTGTTTCCATTAGCGGCTGCTCAATGCCGAAGAGCCGTAATTCTGCAAAAAGGTCCCCCGGCATGTTTGCGAGCTCAGCGAATCCAGCCCTTTTGCAGAGGAAATTTGAATGCAAATCTGTAAACCGGATCGACCATTTGCGGCATCACCCAATTTTCAAGAAACCGTATGAACGGCAGCAATAGGGTAACTCCGATCGATCCGCTGACGGCAGCACCGATCATGTCGAGGGGAAAGTGAACGCCCAAGAACACGCGCGACCAGGCAATGGCAAGCCCGATGGCAAACACCAGCGTTGCCGGGATCTTCAGTCTTGAGAAAACAAACAATCCAAGTGCAATTGCGAAGACGAAGGTAAAATGATCGCTTGGCATGGAGTTGTCGGCGGCGTGGTCTATCAACAGTCGCCCTATGGGCACCATGAAAGGTCGCGGATGGACGTACATCAAGCCGGCAAGCTGGTTGAGCAACAGGCCGAATTCTGCGGCCAGGAACGCAGCAAGCAGCCCTGTTCGATTCCTGGGACTGCCCCATAACCAAAGTGCGGCAAGCAGTGCGGGTACCAGGAATATGGCCCAATTGGCAAACAACATGGCAATCCGCACCAGTGCAACCGGCGCATCAGACGATGCATTCAGTTGAAGGAACAAGGCCCTGTTGAAGGCTTCGGTCGATAGAAACGTTGACATCTGCAATGACCTACAAAGCCCGGCCCTGACCAGGCATCATGCGGCGCAGGACATCAGTCTTGAACCAGAAATGGTTTGTCAGGGCGCCAACCACATGAAGGGCAATCAATGCGATCAGGATATTTGAGGCAAGGACATGCTGGTCGCCAAGCCACGCGTTGCCGAACCACCACGCAATGAAGCCGGCGACGGGCATTGCAAGCAGCAGAACGTAGAGGCCGAAATGCGTGATGCGAGCCAGCGCGGACGCCCAGTTTGGCTCACCTTCCCAAAGGCGAGGCCGCCCATGCGCCAACCTGTCCCAAAGACGCAAAACAGCTGCCGCAAGGATCAACAGTCCGAAAACGATGTGAAGCGTACCGAAGAAACGCGTACCGAAATCCATTGCCTTGCCCTCGAGACCGCCATCGAAAAAACTGACCATCCACTCGCCGATCAAATACTGGATGGCCATTAGCACGACGATCAACCAATGCAGCGAAATATTGAGACGGGTCCAACGATCAGGTTTGTCGGCCGAATGGTTCAGATTTTGGGTCATGGGTACATTGTCCGGGAAAAATTTTGGCCGCTGCCTAGAGGCCTTCTGATGGACGATCTTACGTTCAGGCCCGATACATGGTCACTATACGGATTGGTATTGTTTCGGACAGGCAAGCGACAGAACAGGGCACCATATTACTGGTCAGTCGGGACGGCATGACGTCTTCCCATTCAACTTCAGGAGCTATTCCATGAAACGTTCGAACAAAGTGATTGCCGGTATTGTTGCAGGTATCCTCGGTCTGGGTGCCGCTGGCAGTGCATATGCTGCCAAATCTGCTGCAGATATGGATAAGGAAATGGCAGAAACCGCTGCTATCATGGGTGTAAAACTCACCGTGGCTGATGCAGCGAAGACCGCAGAAACACAGACCGGCGGCAGGGCGGTCGACGTCAGCATCGAAAATGAGAACGGCGTTATCCTCTACGAAGTGGAAACATTGAAAGCCGACGGAACCGAGACCCGTGTCATGGTCGGCGCAAACGATGGCAAAATTGTCAAGGTCGCGGTCGTTACCGACGACGAGAAGGACGGCAAAGGCGATGAGGACGGGAATGAGGCAAACGATGAGGACGGCGACGACGATTAGAAGCCGCCCACTGACAGTCTCTTGATCTTCAGTTCCGGCTTTCCTCTGTGACGGCCGGGACTGTTTTTACTTTGGCAATGGAATAGACTGGTTGAAAATCAAATCGACATATTCCTGGGATGGCTCAATGCGAATGCTTGTGATTGAAGACGACAAGAAAATGGCCTCCTATATCGAGAAGGGCCTTCAGGAGGCCGGGCATGTGGTTGATGCCGTTGAAAACGGATTGGAGGGCCTTTCGTTTGCCACCTCCGGCGTTTACGACATGCTGATTGTTGACCGTATGTTGCCCGGGCTCGACGGCTTGTCTCTCGTGAAAGCGCTTCGATCCTCGAGATCTCAGGTCCCTGTCATTTTTCTGACGTCTGTTGGCGGCGTTGATGATCGCGTGGAAGGCCTTGAAGCAGGTGGCGATGACTACCTCGTCAAACCTTTTGCATTCTCCGAATTGCTGGCGCGCGTCAACGCCCTGTCCCGTCGCCCCGCGATTCAGGCTGAGACAATTGTTCTGAAAGTCGCCGACCTCGAGGTTGATCTCGTCAAACGGACTGTAACGCGTGCGGGCACTAAGATTGATCTCCAGCCGCGCGAGTTTACGTTACTTGAAGTGTTGATGCGCAACGAAGGCCGCATCAACACGAGAACCATGCTTCTGGAGAAGGTCTGGGATTTTCATTTTGATCCGCAAACAAGTGTTGTAGAAACCCACATAAGCAGACTTCGCGCCAAGGTTGACAGACCGTTCAACGTGGCACTCATCCATACGATCAGAAATACCGGTTATTCGCTCCATGCTCCCCGCTAGAATCTGGCGAAACACACCCGCCCGGACAGCACTTCTGTTCACCGCTCTGTTTTTGGGTGTTCTGCTGATCGCCGGCTTTGTGACGTTCAACTCCATTCAGGACGAATTATCCGACCGCCTCAACACCCGGGTTATGGAGCGGTTTCACGAACTGGAAAATGAATTCGGGGAAGAAGGTTTGCCCGGTCTCATCGAGCGAATCAACAACCTCGACGCCGCGGCGGCCACCTCCGGATCGAACGGCCTTGTCAGCCTGACCGATGACCAGGGCACCGTTCTGGCTGGAAGAGATGACATTATTTCGCCGCAGACAGGCCTGCATAAGGTTAGGGTCGCAAGGCCGATAGATGCGGAACACGACAGTTACACAGCCATGCACGGACCTGTCGGAGAAATGAAACTGACCGTGGGCATCAATAGCCACGACATCGACGAAGTCGAGGAGGTGATGCTGGAAAATATGGCGTGGGCCGCTCTCGCCATCGTCCTGCTGGCAGTTGCCGGTGGTCTGCTGCTGTCACTCAGACTGCAAACCCGGTTCGATGGTCTGCGCAACGCCCTTGAAAAGGTTGCCACGGGTCAGTGGGACACGCGGCTACCCATAACCGCGCAAAAGGACGACATTGACGATTTTTCGGGAACGATCAATACCACACTGGATCGACTGCAAGGTCTCATGGAAGCCATGCGACAGGTCAGTGCCGATATAGCCCATGATCTAAAAACCCCACTCGCCCGTCTTTACATTTCAATCGAGCAGGCACTGGATCTGCTTGAGAAGGGCAAAGATGCAAAGCCCGACCTGCAGTCTGTCAAAGAGGAGGCTGAAACGATCAATGCCACGTTCGAGGCGCTGTTGAGTATCGCTCAGCTTGAAGGCGGCGCGCGAAAGGATCGTTTCAGAAACGTGGATCTTCATGATCTGGTGTCGGGTTTTGTCGATATCTATCAGCCGGTCGCTGAGGAAACGGGCTGCAATCTGCGTCTCCGCATCCAGCCGGATTTTTCACCCACAATATGGGGTGACAAGGATCTGCTCAACCAGCTTCTCGCCAACCTCGTTGAGAATGCTCTGCGTCATTGCCCAATAGGCACCGATGTCCTTGTCGAATTGGAGCGAGCGGGGCATTCAAGTGTACTCTTGTCCGTGTCCGACAATGGTCCCGGTGTGCCCCAGGCGGATCGGGAGAAGGTTTTACGACGCCTCTACCGTCTGGAAAGATCGCGCACGACACCAGGCTCCGGCCTCGGGCTCAGTCTCGTGAAGGCGATTGCGGATATTCACAACGTCGATTTGACGTTAACTGACAACCAGCCGGGTTTGCGCGTCTCGCTCACCTTCGATTCCATCATGCAAAGTCCGAACAAATGACGTCATATCTTGCTCCCCTTGTCGATTTTCTGGGCACCCACCCAGCTCTGGCGATCGGCGTCGTCTTTCTGATCTCCCTGCTTGAGGCGCTGTTTGTTGTCGGTCTTTTCATGCCCAGCACCGTCGTGCTTGTTGGCGCCGGAGCCCTGATCGGTTCTGGCACCTTGTCTTTCTGGCCAATTTTCCTTTTCACCACCCTGGGGGCCGTGGTCGGGGATTTCATGTCCTACTGGATCGGCCATACCTATCGCGAAAGGCTGAAATCGATATGGCCGTTCAGCCGCTACACATTTCTCATCGACAGCGGCCAGGCGTTTTTTGCCAGGCACGGCGCAAAGAGCATTTTCATCGCCCGCTTCCTGCCGGCCATCAAATCCATCGTGCCCGGCATCGCCGGCATGATGGGCATGAATGTGAAAACCTTCAGCATCATCAATACGATCTCTGCATTTGCATGGGCCATTGTGCATCTTGCGCCGGGAATCATTGCCGGACGGGGCCTGTCACGGTACTGGCAGGCCAATCCCCGGCTGGTCACGTTGATGGCGCTGGTGCTGGTCGGATTGCTGGCATTTTGGTATTTGACCAAGCTCGTTTTGATCCTGATCCTGCCACGCCTGAACAGGCTGCGCGAACACATCATCAGCCGCGGCGACCAATCTCAAAATCGCGCCCTACGATTCGCCATTTCCATATTGAAAAACGAGACTGGTCTCGTTGCCTCGATGAGCTGGTCAATTGCAATTGTCGGGCTTCTTCTCGGATTTGTATCCATCCTGCTGAACGTCCTGTTTGATCCGCAATTGTCGGCAGCTGACAGCGCCATCAGCAGTTTTGTCCAAAGCCTGCGCAGCACGACTGCCGATAGCATCATGGTCTTCGTGACCATGATGGGCGACTCACGGGTTCTCACCGTTCTGTCGCTCGCATTGATCGTCTGGATCCTGTTCCATCGCCATTGGAAAATTGCAGCCAGTGTCACCCTGGCAATCGCATCTGCGACCCTGTTTGTGCCCCTCGTGAAAACCCTCGTCCACCGGGCACGACCGACGTCTCTCTACACGGGCGCCGAATCGTTCAGCTTTCCAAGCGGTCATGCGACACATTCGGCAGTGATTTTCGGAATCATTGCGGTTCTTCTCGCACACAATCTGACAATGAGGGTCCGGCTCTCTGTGTATTTTGCAGCCCTGGCGTTGATCGGCTCTGTCGCATTGTCGCGTGTCTATGTGGGAGCGCACTGGCCCAGCGATGTCCTGGCAGGCGTCATGTTTGGCCTGTCCATCGTCGCCGCTCTGGCCTTTTTTCTGCGCAATCGTACGCTCCACCTTCAAAGCCCGTTGATGTCGGCAATCTTGTGTTTTGTGTTCCTGGCGGCTCTTGCGGTAAACTATAATCAGAACGCGGTTAAATGGACCAAGGCCTATGCCTACAGGCCGATTGCGCTTTCCGTTCCACTTGATGAATGGATCAATGGCGGTTGGAAGACATTGCCTGACCGGCGCGTGACCTTCGAAGGCGATAGCGGAGAGAAACTCGATATCCAGACTGCGGTTCCAATTGCCGAACTGAAAACGCGGCTATCGCAATTGGGCTGGAATGAAGACACCTTTTCACCGTTCTCAAGGTTCCTTGAAACGACCCTGCCCTCCAGCCGGCCCCTTTCAGACCGTGCAACGCTTGCCCGTTACAACGAAGGCCAGGCGCCCGTCGTTGTCATGACCAAAGCGCCGGCCAACGCTTCCGCGCAGCGCTCTGTGCTCAGGCTTTGGTCCACAATCAATCAAATTGGCAATCAGGTTGACGCAGAACCCGATACCACCCCTATAATGGTGGGTTCCATCTCTACGGAAACACTGGAGCCGCTGGCTTTTGGATTTGCCGAGATCGAGTCCATGCCACGATCTGAACCGGTCAGCATCCTGCTGCCGTCTCTGGGAACCGGAACGGCTCTGACGAGGACAATGACGCCAACCGGCACTCTGCTGATTTATCGGCGGAAGGATTCTCAATGAGCATTGCAATCATTCCTTTCAACGGGGTCGATCATTGGACGTCACGCAGCCTGTTTGAGGTGCGATGCCGCCAGCCGGGTGGGGCGCGGTTTTTGCATGAGACATGCGTCAGCACTGAAGAGCTTGATTTGCCAGCGACATCAAGATCGGTGCGCCAGGACATTCAGTATCATCCCGCCTGGATCGCGCACATGGAAACGTCGGACACCCCAAACTTCATCCGTCAGCTCATAGACAATTTCCGCGCCGAATTCCCGGGCTTTCCGGTAGGCCTCATCAACATCGTCCACTTCGATGGATACGGCTGGAACCTGGGTTCCGTTGCCGCCCTCGGATGCGATGCTGATTTGCGGTGTCGTTGGTTGGTCGGAGGAAAAGGTGATGATCCAACCAAGGTCCATGGCAAGGTCGAGACCAAACACCCCTTCATAGAAGGCCTTGGCCTCTTCAGGGTTTTCCATGCGGAAATTGGGAACGATGCGCTTGACGGTCATTCGCCTTCAATCGTCCGGTAGGTTGAAGAGCGTCTTGAAACGCCCGAGGTCCTGCGTTCCCAAGTCCTCAGGCTGCGGTGATCCATCGCTCCAGGCCTGAACCACATCCCAGTGCTCGGCCAGCAGATCATTCTCGTCAAAGCGCATGAAGTCGGCAATCCAGGCATGCGGCAGCCACTTGAAGAGCACGACAATATCGCCCTCTTCCACCATCATGACGGGACGCCACACCCTCCTGTTCGGCCGTTTGGAGGAGACTTCCTCAAAATATTTCCGAATGCCTTCGCGACCCTGTCCGATGCCCGGCGTGTGCTGGATATAGTCAGCACGCACATGGGTATCCAGCATGTCCAGCCGATCCCCGTGCAGGACCCCGTCCATGAATTCCAGAACCAGCTTCTTGCGCTTGCTCAGCGACGGGTCTTTGGGATCAAACATTTGAAAATACGCTCCTGCCGCTGTCAATCGGGCGGCTCCTGAAAAACCAATGCCCCATTTATGAGACATTCGCCGATCTTTACAAGCCGCTCAATACATCCATCGGATCAATCCTTTGACGTCCCCTGTCCCTGAAGGCCTCGATATGAAGATGCGGCTGTGTTGAAGGACCACTGTTGCCGACTGTCGCGAAGACCGCACCCTTTTTGATCCTGTCCCCGGCCTTGACCGCATAGGTATCCAAATGAGTAAACCAGACGATCAGGTCATCATCCAGTTGCAGCGCCACGGTCTTCCCATAACGCCATTCGCCCCGGAAAAGATCTGTTGCCTCGATCACCACTCCATCACCCGGCGCAGCAATCGGTGCGCCTTTTTCAGCGCGAATATCAACACCCCTGTGGATGGTGCCATCGGCCCGTTTGATCCCGAATGGCACGGTCATCTTGCCGCCTTTGACCAGCAAGGGTCCATGATTATCCGGTTCGGCTATGGCAACACTCATGGCTGCAACGCTCCCCAGAAGCGCCAGACCGGCGATGCCGGCGCGCAGAGCAATGCCGCGGGAGCCCAGCGTCCTGTTGACCGGTCCATCTTTCAAAATCCTGCGAAGACGCATGTGCAAACTCCCTGTTTTTCGGGCTGAAAATGAGGTTGAAAGGGCCATGATGTCGGCGCCGGAAGCCAGCCGTAGCGCATCCAGCAAAGTCCTGGCATAGGCTTTGCGCGACCTTGCCGGCTTGCCCCGCAGCGCTGCTTCATCTGCGCGCAACTCACAGGACTGCCGCCAGCAGCTGACAAGATGGCGCAAGGGTGGATTGAACCAGAACGGGCCGGATAGAATGGAAAGAATCAGGGCCATACGCGGATCGCCATGGCGCAGATGCTCCTCTTCATGGGCGATGATCAGGGCAAGGCTGTCTTTTTCCACCGCAGCTAAAAGGGCTGCCGGAATGACGATCACCCCACGGCGTGCGCCAAAAGCAAAGGGCGCAACACATTGTTGCGTCAGCAGGATCGGCCAGGGGCTCGAAGAGCCTTCAAGGCCTGTTGCGCCATGGACGCAGCGGCTCAGCGCCAGATAGGCGCGGGCTGTCGTGAAAAGATGCAAGGCCAGTCCGGCCAGATAGAGAGCGACGATCACCGGAACTCCCCATGAAACGGCGACCCCGTTTGCACCGCCGGCCCAGGGGTTGATCGGCGCGGTGAGCTGTTCCAGGCCATGATTCACCTGCGCCACCATCATCATGGAGCCCTGGGTCTGTCCGCCCAGATCCGGCATCGGAAGTCCGGTCAGCAAAGCGGGCACGGCAATGACGGCAATCAGTGCCAGATAGGTGGGCGGGGTGTGCAAATCTGCGCGCATGCCGCGCGCCATGAGCGCTTGCAGGAGCCAGACCAGGGCGCCCCATACAAGACTGAAAAGCAGTGAAACGACCAGGGTCATTTGTCCTGCCTCTCCTCCAGCAAGGCTTCCAGCTCAGCCAGTTCCTCCGCACTGAGAATGCGGCTACCGCCAAAGGATGACGCAGGCATCGGTCCGTCTATCTCCAGCACGGACTTTGCAAACTGGCGGGTCAGCGCCGCCAGAGTCGACATTTTTCCGATACCGGCCCTGTAGACACGCACACCATGCTTGTCCGCACAGGTCACCATGCCCTTTTCGACCATCCTCTCCAGCGTCTTGCGGGTCGATGACAGTGACCAGTCGAGACGACTGGCGATATGCTCATGCAGTTCCCGTGCGCTCAATTCGTTTTCGGACCACAGGACCTTGAGCAGCGGCAATTCGCTTGGTGAAGGTTTCATTTTTCAGAGCACCTCATGTGATTTATGTCGCATTCGTACGACAAATGTCACATTAGGTCAAGAGCAACTGTTTTCACTCGTGTCACACGCCGGTCCGGTCTTAGACCGATCAGGCCGCTTTGATCTGTGGTTTTCGGCTGCGTTGAACCAGCAGCGCGACGAGAATTGCGCCGGAAATGACAAACAGCATCACAGACATGGAGCGCGCATCCTCGGCGCCGAAATAGACCAGCAAAGTGGCCAGTGTCGCACCGCTCATATGGGTGACAAAACCAAATACGGAACCCACGAATCCAGCCATGGCGGGATAGGGATCCAGCACAAGACTGATCGCATTGGAGTAGAAAACGACAAAGCCCATATTGCACAGGATCAGCAGCGGCAGCAGCAGGGCAAGGCTCATATAGCCACTATAGGCCAGAGCGACAAACAGACCGGAACTGGCGGCCATGATGACGCTTGCGACAATCAGCGCCGGGACGATGCCGATCGCATTGATCAGCCGTCGGTTAATGAGCTGCCCGGCGATGATCCCCAGGCCGTGAATGGCGAACAGGGCCGCAAAATACATGCCTGTGATGCCGAACTCATTGGAATAGACCGGCGGCGCACCGATCAGCACCAGCAGCATGAAGGCCGTGGCAAGTGCCGATGTCACCATGTAGAAAAACGCCTGCGGATTGCTAAACAGCAGCCGCATGTTGCTGATGATCCTCGTCGGATTGAGTGCCTGCCGGTCAAGCTTGCTGATGGTTTCCGGCATCATCGCCAGCATGGCGATCAGCAATAATGTCCAGATGGCCAGGGCGACAAAAATCCACCGCCAGCCGGAAAACTCGGCAATCACCGCCCCGACAATGGGGGCCAGCATCGGCCCAACGGCAAAAATTGCCGAGGCCATGGCCATATTGCGCGCCAGTTCCAGTCCTGAAGAAATATCGCGGATGATGGCTCTGCTGGCGATGATCGCTGCGGCGGCGCCCAGTCCCTGCATCACCCGGGCAATGATAAGCCAGCTGATGGTCGTCGCCAGGATCGCCAGCAATTGACCGACGCCCAGAATGATGAAACCGGTCAGAAGCGTGCGCCGGCGTCCGAAACGATCAGACGCCGCGCCCCATAACAATTGCCCGAAGCCGACCGCCAGAATGAACACCGTGACGGTCCATTGCACGTAGGAAAAGGGCGTTGCGAAATCCTGCGCCATTTCGGGAAACGACGGCAGGGTGATGTCCACCGAGAAGGACGAGATGGACATCAAAAGTCCGCAATAGACGACCATTGCGCGTTGGTTCAGCTTCATTGGGCGTTACTGTCTTCGGCAATGCCGATCTGGTTCATATTGCCAAGCAAGAGGCTTGCGCTGCGCAGGCCGGCGGCGGACGCCATGACCATTTGCGGCAACAGCATCCATTCAAGTGTCCAAGCTGATCCCGAGCGTTCATTTTCATGAACGAGCGATGCATGCATACCGGACAGAAGGGTTGAATTGAACCTGGCCAGCGTGACCAGAACCTCCGCCGAAACCGGGTTTTGCTTGTGCGGCATGGCCGATGAACCACCGCTGCCGGACAGTTTTATTTCGCCGACTTCATTTTGCGCCATCAACGCGACATCCTGGCCCATTTTTCCAAGGGCGCCGGAAAGCTGCGAGAGCCAATTGACACATTCCACCAGGGGTCCTCGGCTCGTATGCCAGCATCCCTGGTTTGCAAGGCCCAGTTCCAGCGCCAGCCGTGCAGAGATTTCCGCCTTGTTGTCACCCAGCTTGTCGAGCTGGCCGACCGCGCCACCATATTGCAACCGCAACACTCTGGTTTTCACCGAACCTAGGCTTGCCAGCAAGTCCGCCAATGGCTGGCGCCAGGTATCGAGCTTGTCGGCGACCCTTATGGGCAGCGCCTGTTGCATGCGTGTATGCCCCATCAGCCTGTTTGTTCCAAAACGGCCTTTGGCCGCATCCAGTTGCTCGCTCAGCGCCACCAGGCGAAGCGCAAAGTCTTCCAGGACGGGTTTCAGCCGCAAAACAAGCGCCGTATCAATCACGTCCTGGCTGGTCGCGGCAAAATGCACATGCGACGAAAACGGTTTGCCCACCGCGGCGCGCAGCTGGCGCACCAGTTCCGGCACACAGACACCATCGCGCAAGGTCGCGGCCCTGAGAGCCTCCATGTCCGGTGTGAATTGGCGGCAGGCCTCCTTGATGCAGGCAGCCGCACCCGCAGGCAGAACACCCGCCTGCTCCTGCACAACAGCCAGGGCGGATTCAAATCGCAGCATCGCGTCGATTTCACGCTCCGTGGAAAACCATTCGGCAATCTGCGCATCACCAAGCAACCCGCCGAGGATTGGGTGCTCAAAGACCGATGTACTCATGTTCACTCACCCGAGCCTAGTTGCATTGCAGGCAGCAGAAACCGGGTGCACCGCAAGGCGCAAAAGCGGTTCCCGCCTCCATAGCGCCTAAAGCGCCGTTATGACAGGTTCCGACACCATATCGACAAAGGCCTTGATGGCATCTGAAAGAACAACGGGTTGCTCGATGCAGGGAAGATGACCGGCACCGGGTATCACCTGATAGCGCGATTCTGGAATGAGTTTTGCCAATTCGCCAACCAGTTCCGGTGTTGTCGCCAGATCTTCGGCCCCCACCACACACATGGTCGGCACGGCAATACGCGATGCCTGCGCCGTATAATCCGCATCCCTCAAGGCTGCGCAGGTGCCGCCATATCCCGCCGCCGGTGTGCGGCAAAGCATGTTGCGGTAGCCTGCAAGGTCATCGGGCTGCTCGGTCCGGAACTTTTCCGTAAACCAGCGCTCCAAAACGGGCTCGGCCATGCCTTCCAGGCCAATGGACTCAAGCATCTTGATACGCTCGTCCCAAAGCTCGGCTGTGCTGATCTTGTGGGCTGTATCACACAGGATCAGCGCCTGTACCAGTTCCGGCCGCTTGGCATAGAGCCCCTGCGCAATCACCCCGCCGACGGAAAGGCCGCAGACAATCGCATTCCTGACATTGAGGTGATCAAGCAGCCCTTCAAGGTCCGCCACATGATCATCCATTGTATAGGGCGATGTGCCCAGATCTGACAATCCATGGCCACGCTTGTCATAGGTGACAATGGCAAATTCACCGACAAGCCGGACGATCACGTCCCGCCAGATCCTGAAATCGGTGCCAAGCGAGTTGGAAAAGACAATGACGGGCTTGCCTTCCGGCGCGCCAATCAGTTGATAATGCAGCGTAATTCCATTGATCTGGGCAAATTGCACTCTGTCTCTCCTTCACTCATATATCCTGGCCCGCAGCCCATGACCGCTCAGGCCCGGTGGGACGAGACCTATGGTATCAAAGCAGATCAATTTACACAGGTAAAATGAATTTAATCACCTTACCCATATCGGTTGCGGTATGCGTAAGCGACGATCCGGTTACAATCATATCAACTCAAGTCAGGTGACCGTACCGCGCACATTGAATTTTTCCTGCTTCCACGCGCCGCTTTGCAGGATGTCATGGAGATGTTCGACAGCATCAAAGACATCCACAAAACGCACATAAAGCGGGGTGAAACCAAAACGCAGAATATCCGGCGCCCTGAAATCGCCGATGACGTCGCGGGCGATCAGCGCCTGCATGATCGCAAAGGCATTGTCGTGGGTAAAGCTGGCCTGACTGCCGCGCGCGTCTGCATCCCGCGGACTGGCCAGCGTCAGACCAAAGCCGCCGCAACGCTCTTCGACCAGCTTTATGAACAGGGTGCTCAGCGCCTTGGACTTGGACCTGATGTCCTCCAGCGAAACCTCGTTCCATATATCCAGAGCCGCATCCAGCGCCACCAACGACAGGATCGGCGGCGTGCCGGTGAGGAACCGGTCAATGCTCTGGGCACCATCATAGGAGGATTCAAAGGCAAAGGGCGCCTTGTGGCCATACCAGCCGGATAGAGGCTGTACGGCAACCTTCTGCAGCCGCGGCGCGACATAGACAAAGGCAGGCGCTCCGGGGCCGCCATTGAGATATTTGTAACCGCAGCCAATGGCGAAGTCAGCGTCTGCTGCGGCAAGATCAACCGGCAGGGCGCCTGCCGAATGGGCAAGGTCCCAGACCATCAGCGCGCCGGCCGCATGGACATTTTCCGTTACCTTTTTCATGTCATGCACCGCACCGCTGCGATAATTCACATGGGTCAGCATGACAACGGCAACATCATCACCAATGGCTTCGTCCAGTTCATCCACGCTATCGATCAGCCTGAGCGTGTGGCCTCTTTCGGCAAATTCGGCGATACCCTCGGCAATATAGAGATCGGTGGGAAAATTGCTCCGTTCGGAAACAATCACCTTGCGATCAGGCCGCAGGGTGATGGCCGACGCAAGAACCTTGAACAGATTGACCGAGGTGGAATCCGTCACCACCACGTCATCGGTTCCGGCGCCGATCAGCGGTGCGATCTTGCCACCAATGGCCTGCGGCAGCAGGAACCAGCCGGCACTGTTCCAGGAGGCAATCAGATCCTGCCCCCATTCCTTGTCCAGGCAATGGTGAACGCGTTCCCTGACACAGGCCTGCATGGGCCCAAGGGAATTGCCGTCGAGATAGATCAGCCCTTCGCGCAGGACAAAGGAATCCCGCAAATGTGCCAATGTGTCCTGCCTGTCCAGCTCCAAGGCTGCATTGCGATCGGTGTGCATTCATCTGTCTCCAGCAAGTTGCCTGATTTATTTTAAGTCTAAAATAAAAAGCACCCCATTTGCAAACCCATTCCGCCTTTCGCCATAAGAAAGCCGGCCTGGCGCCATGGAAAGCGCTGGCCAGTCATTGACGCGACCGGGCACATCTGTTTTTTCAGCCCGGTGTGGTAAAGCTTACCACTCAGCACATCCGATGAAACACCTGCATGAAGACAGTGAACCCCTTTGACGGATAACACAGAACACCCCGGCGCTCACACGGGCGCTCACGCAAACTCTCACGGGGGCCAGCGCCGTATCAGCATTTTTGGTTCCACCGGCTCCATCGGATGCAACACGCTGGATGTGATGGCGCATCTGGGCGGCCGCGACGCCTTTCAGGTCTGCGCTGTCAGCGGCAGGAGCAATATTGATTTGCTGGCGCAGCAAGCCAGGCGATGCGGTGCTGAAATCGCCATCACGGCCGACGAAGCGCGCTACACCCAACTCAAAGATGCCCTGTCGGGAACCGGCATAGAAGTCGCCGCCGGCGAGGCCGCCCTGATTGAAGCCGCCGGACGCGACACCGAGTGGGTCATGGCCGGCATTGTTGGCATGGCAGGGCTCGCGCCCACATTGGCGGCCGCCAGAAAGGGCGCGGACATAGCCCTTGCCAACAAGGAATGCCTGGTCTCGGCCGGTGCACTCTTCCAAAGCGAGATCGAAAAGGCCGGCGGGCGTCTGTTGCCGGTCGACAGCGAACACAATGCCATCCATCAGGTTTTTGACCGGCACCAGCGTGACAGCGTGGAACGCATCATTCTGACCGCTTCGGGTGGCCCCTTCAGGTCTTTCAGTTCTGATGAAATGGCGCGCGTGACACCTGCCATGGCAGCCGACCATCCCAATTGGTCCATGGGCCTGAAAATATCCATCGACAGCGCATCCATGTTCAACAAGGCGCTGGAAATGATCGAGGCCATGCATCTGTTTGATCTGCGCCCGCAACAGATTGAAGTCATCATTCACCCGCAATCGGTCATTCATTCCATGGTCGGATACCACGACGGTTCCGTATTGGCACAACTCGGCACCCCCGACATGCGCACGGCCATCGGCTACTGCCTGGCCTATCCGCAACGGCCGTGCCTGCCGGTCGAACGGCTGGATTTTGCTCGCCTGGCCCAACTGAATTTCGAAAAACCCGACGAAACCCGGTTTCCGCCCCTGCGCCTGGCCCGTCAGGCGATGGAAAAAGGCGGCCTGCTTGGCGCCATCCTCAACGGCGCCAAGGAAATTGCCCTTGAAGCCTTTATCGAGGAAAAGATCGGCTTTCTGCAAATGGCCGATATTGTCGAGACGGTCATGGACAGGCTGGGGGCCGGCGTTCCGGCCATCGATATTCAGGCTGTTTACGAGGCGGATGCAGCCGCCCGCACGCTGGCCCGGGAACTTGTTGGCGCCTGATGCGTTTGGGATAAAATCGAGGGTTTGAATCGCGCAGGAGTATTCATTCACCCTGTATTCATCTTGTGCGGGATAATAACCTTCACAAAGGCTTGCTTTACTCTTGTGGTGAAACGGGCGCTTTGCTGTTGCACATTGTCGCGACATGATCGATTGGTTGTGCTGCGATTTGATACGATATATTCTAATGGAAGCTTTCCTGCCGTGGGAAAGCATACGGAGGGTTGAAATGAAAAAGATTCTGGCACTTGCTCTTGTCGTGGCCGCACTTGCAGGCTGCACACCGACACAACAGGGCGCCACCATTGGGGCGGGAACAGGTGCTGCCATCGGCGCAGTTGCATCCGGCTCGGTTGAAGGCGCATTGATCGGCGCAGCCGTCGGCGGCGTTGCCGGCGCTGTCATCGGCCGCGTCTCGGAAGGCTCCAACCAGTGTTATTACAATGACAAATATGGTCGTCGTTATACCGCAAGGTGCCCTTCAAACTACTAGATCCAACCAACTGGGTCCAAGTGATAGGGTCCAAAGACCCAACCTGGATCTGGATGCCTTGACGATTGCGTTGCCGGATACGTCCGGCAGCGCAACTGTGGCGCTTTGGCACCGTGCAATCACATGCTGATGTCCTTGCCCAAGCGGGCTTCGACTGCAGCCAGCCCCCTGTCGAGGGCGTCGAAATCCGCTTCGCCCATGACATCCCTGAGCTTGAGCTGAAAAGCATGGGCGAGTTGCGCCAGCTCTCGGTAATTGCGCGCGCCTTCGCGGGTCAATGCCAGCCGCTCCACACGGCGATCCTGTTCATCAATTGATCTTTTCAGCCATTTTCGCTCTTCCAGCGATTGCACGGCGCGACTGACCTTTGTCTTGTGCATGGAAGAATGCGCCCCGATGGCTGTCGCCGTCAAAGTCCCGTATTGTCCCAGCGTCGCAAGGGTGCGCCATTCCGGCCGGGTCAGGCCTGCGCGGTCCTTGTAGATTCGCGCAAACTGACGGCTCACCAGCTCCGCCGCCCGGTTCAGCTTGTAGGGAATGAAGGCCTCCAGCGCCAAAAACGTCTTTTCTTCGTCTTCCAAGAACAACTCCGTTTGATAGTTACAAATTGGATTGTTACATATGCAACGATTATGAATGAGATGGAAGTGAGGGATGTCATGGCAGACGCCTATATGCCGGGTTTCGGCAATGATTTTGAAACGGAATCACTGCCCAACGCACTGCCACAGGGGCAGAACAGTCCGCAAAAGTGCAATTACGGCCTTTATGCCGAGCAGCTTTCCGGTTCACCATTCACAGCGCCGCGCGGCACCAATGAACGCTCCTGGCTATACCGCATCCGGCCCAGCGTGCGCCACACGGGGAAATTTGCCACCCACAAGCGCGATCTGTGGAAGACAGCGCCGCATGTCAGCGATCCGACTATGCCCATCAGCCAGTTGCGCTGGGATCCCGTTCCCATGCCGACACAAAAGACCAATTTCATCGACGGTATTCGCACCATGACCACCGCCGGCGATGTCCATACCCAGGTCGGCATGGCCACCCACATCTATGTCTGCAACACGGCCATGGTGGACGACTATTTTTTCAACGCCGATGCCGAATTGCTGATCGTCCCGCAAACCGGCACGCTGCAGGTCTTCACCGAAATGGGGAAAATGACCGTTGCGCCGGCTGAAATCTGCATCATTCCGCGCGGCATGATTTTCCAGGTCACGCCACAGGAGGGCGAAGCACGCGGCTATATCTGTGAGAATTACGGCGCCAAGTTCACCCTGCCCGACCGTGGTCCGATCGGCGCCAATTGCCTTGCCAATCCGCGGGATTTCAAGACGCCGGTCGCCGCCTGGGAAGACAAGGAGACCGATTGCCGGGTGCATGTGAAATGGTGTGGCAACTTCTATGTGACCGAAATCGGCCACTCACCGCTGGATGTCATTGCCTGGCACGGCAATTATGCGCCGTTCAAATATGATCTCAATACGTTTTCGCCTGTCGGCGCCGTTCTGTTTGACCACCCGGATCCATCAATTTTCACCGTTTTGACCGCACCCAGCGGTGAGGCGGGAACGGCCAATATCGATTTCGTCATATTCCCGCCCCGCTGGCTGGTTGCCGAAAACACCTTCCGGCCACCCTGGTATCACCGCAACATCATGTCGGAATTCATGGGCCTCATACATGGTCAATACGATGCCAAGGAAGAAGGGTTTGTTCCCGGCGGCATGAGTCTGCATAATATGATGCTCCCGCATGGCCCTGATACAATGGGCTTCATGAAGGCTTCAACCGTGGAACTGGCGCCCGTCAAGCTTGACCACACCATTGCTTTCATGTTCGAGACAAGGTTCCCGCAGCATCTGACGGGCTATGCATTGGAACTGGATACGCTGCAGGACGACTATATCGATTGCTGGAAAGGCCTGAAAAAGCGCTTTGACGGCACAATTGAAGGGAACTGGGACTGACATGAAACTGGCAACACTCAAAGACGGCTCGCGCGATGGCAAGCTTGCCGTCGTCTCCAAAGACCTGACTCAGTGCACGGTCGTCAACCATATTGCACCGACCCTGCAGGCTGCACTCGACAATTGGGAACATGCCGGGCCGCGCCTGATCAGGGCTGCTGAAGCTCTGGAAACCGGCGCTCAGCCAACCGAGCGGTTTCACGAGCACCATGCCCTGTCACCATTGCCGCGGGCCTATCAATGGGCCGACGGCTCCGCCTATGTCAATCATGTGGAACTGGTGCGCAAGGCGCGCAACGCCGAAATGCCGCCCAGCTTCTGGACCGACCCGCTGATGTATCAGGGCGGTTCTGATGCCTTTCTGGCACCGCGCCACCCGATTCTCATCGAAGACGAGGCCTTCGGCATCGACATGGAAGGCGAAGTCGCCGTCATCGTCGATGACGTTCCCATGGGCGCCAGCCTGGAAGAGGCCCGCGCCGCCATCCGGCTTGTCATGCTGGTCAATGATGTATCGCTGCGTGGCCTGATCCCGGCTGAACTTGGCAAGGGCTTCGGGTTTTTCCAGTCCAAACCATCATCGGCCTTTTCACCGGTCACCGTTTCGCCCGACGAATTGGGCGATGCCTGGGACGGCGGCAAACTCCATCTGCCGTTGCGTGTGGATTTCAATGGCGCACCCTTTGGCCGCGCCAATGCCGGCATCGACATGACCTTCGACTTTCCGCAGCTGATTGCCCATGCCGCCAAGACACGCCCGCTTTCAGCCGGCGCCATCATCGGGTCGGGAACGGTCTCCAACAAATTGGCTGACGGCACACCTGGAAAACCGGTCTCCGACGGCGGAGCGGGTTATTCCTGCATTGCGGAAATCCGCATGATCGAAACGATCAATGGCGGCAAGCCGACAACACCATTCATGAAATTCGGCGATACCGTGCGCATCGAGATGTTCGGCGAGGGCGGCCACTCCATCTTCGGCGCCATCGAGCAGACGGTCCAGCAATACAAGAAGGAAGCCTGACACTATGGCCAAGGAATTTGCCTCTCGCTCCGACATGACCGAAAAGAAGATCACCTTCTCCGAGATCGGTCGTGACCTTTGGGCATTCACCGCCGAGGGTGATCCCAATACGGGCGTGATCATCGGTGATGACTGCGTCATGATTGTCGATGCACAGGCCACCCCGCGCCTGGCCGCCAAGGTGGTGGAGAATATCCGCACCGTTACCGACAAGCCGATCAAATATGTCGTTCTGTCGCATTATCACGCGGTTCGGGTTCTGGGCGCTTCGGCCTATAATGCCGAGCAGATCATCGCCTCGCAAACCTGCCGCGCCATGGTGGCAGAGCGTGGCAAGGAAGACTGGGATTCGGAATTTGAGCGTTTCCCGAGGCTTTTCCAGGGCCATGAGAGCATTCCTGGTCTGACCTGGCCGACCATGACTTTCACCAACAAGATGAGCGTCTATCTGGGCAAACGCCGGGTCGACCTGATGCATCTGGGACGGGCCCATACGGCTGGCGACATTGTCGCCTGGGTGCCCGATGAAGAGGTCATGTTCACCGGTGACATCGTTGAATATCATTCGGCCTGCTATTGCGGCGACGGCCATTTTGGCGACTGGGGCAAGACGCTTGACGCCATCAGCGCCTTCAAACCGCGCGCCATTGCGCCGGGCCGGGGCGATGCGCTGGTCGGTGACGAGATGGTCACAGCGGCCATTGAAAACACCCGTGACTTTGTCGAAAGCACCTACCGCCCGGCCGCAGCCGTGGCGGCCCGTGGCGGCACATTGAAAGAGGCATGGGACGCGGTGCGGGCCGATTGTGACCCGAAGTTCTCCGACTATGCGATCTATGAACATTGCCTGCCCTTCAATGTGGCGCGCGCCTATGACGAGGCACTGGGCATGGACACGCCACGCATCTGGACAGCCGAGCGCGACAAGCAGATGTGGGGCTCCCTGCAGGGCTGACCAACGCAACACAAACGGGAGGCCTGTTTTTGAACAAGGTTTTCGAAACGCCGCTCTATCCCTATCACCGGTCGCCGGATCAGGAGGCAGCCACGCCTGCCCGTCACCCGGTGATCGTCATCGGTGCCGGCCCTGTCGGGCTGGCGGCGGCGATTGATCTGGCCCAGAACGATGTCCCGGTCATTGTCGTCGATGAAAACGACAAGGTCAGTTGGGGCTCACGCGCCATCTGCTACGCCAAACGGCCGCTGGAGATTCTCGACCGTCTTGGATGCGGCGACGAATTCGTCGACAAGGGTGTCCTGTGGAATCTCGGCAAGGTGTTTTTTGGCGACCGGAACATTTATGCCTTTGATCTGCTGCCGGAAAAGGGCCACAAGCGCCCGGCCTTCATCAACCTGCAGCAATATCATTTCGAGGAATATCTGGTGCAGCGCGTGCTGGCCTTGCAGGCCCAGGGCAAGCCCATCGAAATTCGCGGAAACAATCGTGTCACCCATGTGGAACAGGGTGAAACATCGGTCCTTCTGTCCATCGATACGCCGGATGGTCCCTACAAGGTGGCATGCGACTGGCTGATTGCCTGTGATGGCGCGACCTCGCCCGTGCGGCGCGCCATGGGACTGGATTTTGTCGGCCGGGTGTTCGAAGACAATTTTCTCATCGCCGATGTCATCATGGAAGCCGGGTTTCCGACCGAACGCTGGTTCTGGTTTGACCCGCCCTTCAACCGCAACCAGTCTGCCCTTCTCCACAAGCAGCCGGACAATGTCTGGCGCATCGATCTGCAGCTCGGTCATGACATCGACAAGGATGAGGAAAAAAAGCACGAGAATGTCATCCCGCGCCTCAAGGCGATGCTGGGCGAGGATGCCAAATTCGAACTGGAATGGGTCTCCATCTATACGTTCCAGTGTCGGCGCATGGAAAAATTCCGCCACAACCGCGTGCTTTTTGCCGGCGATTCGGCCCATCAGGTCTCGCCCTTCGGAGCCAGGGGCGCCAATTCCGGCGTCCAGGACACGGACAATCTGGTCTGGAAGCTGAAACTGGTGATCGAAGGCAAAGCGCCGGAAAGTCTGCTGGACAGCTATGACCATGAATGCGTCATGGCCGCAGAGGAGAACATCCTGAACTCCTCGCGCTCGACGGATTTCATCACGCCGAAATCCGATGTCAGCCGCAATTTCCGCAACGCTGTCCTGGATCTGTCGGAGCAATTCGAATTTGCCCGTCCTCTGGTCAACTCCGGCCGGCTGTCGGTTCCCTGCATCTTCGACGGCTCGCCGCTCAACAGCGATGACCACCCACTGTTGCCGACCCGCACGAGGCCCGGCGCTCCGGCAACCGATGCACCTGTCGCCGATGGCTGGCTGATGGATATCCTCGGCCATGGCTTTCAGTTGCTGGCGATCAACATGGCGGTTCCAGCAACCATGGAAGTGGATGGCATTGCTGTCAGCACAGTGTCGCTGGACACAGCAGCAAGCGACTCTGATGGCTTCATCCGAGAACGCTATCTGGGCACGGCTGAACAGGCCGTCTACCTGGTCCGCCCCGATCAGCGCATTGCTGCGCGCTGGACCGGTTTCGACAAAAAGGCCGTCGCCACGGCCGTCAGGCGCGCTATTGGCCTGCCTGTTGAGGACATCTGATGACAAAACTGAATACCAAAAACAATATAAGCAAGCCGGATGATTTTTATGCGGATCTGCTGGCTGCACATGAGGGACTGAGCAAAGCGCAAAGCGATGCTTTCAACGCCCGTCTCATACTGCTTCTTGCCAATCATGTCGGCGATCAGGACATTCTGTCCGAGGCGCTGCAGGCGGCAAAACTGGAGCAGAACCAGGCGGGATAGATATCAAAGTGGCCTCGCCCATCACGTCGGCTGCACCCTTTTGAAGGATGATCCCCCATGAAAGTGGAACAGATACATCACGTCGCCTATCGTTGCCGGGACGCCAAGGAAACCGTGGAGTGGTACACCAAAATGCTCAACATGGATTTCCTCCTGGCCATCGCCGAGGACCATGTCCCCTCAACCCATGAACCCGATCCCTATATGCATCTGTTTCTGGATGCCGGTCATGGCAATGTTCTGGCCTTCTTTGAATTGCCGACCAAGCCGGAAATGGGACGCGATCCCAATACGCCGGTCTGGGTGCAGCACATTGCCTTGAAGGTCAAGGATCGGGCAACGCTGTTGGAATTCAAGGAACATCTGGAGAAAAATGGCGTGGATGTTCTGGGTGTTACCGACCATTCTCTCTTTCACTCCATCTACTTCTTCGATCCGAACGGCCACCGGGTCGAGCTGGCCTGCCCTGATCCCGATGAAGACGCCATGCTCAAACGGCTGGACAGTGTGAAATGGGATATGCTGGAGGAATGGTCGAGGACCAAGAAAGCGCCGCGCCATGCCGACTGGTTGCATGCCAAGGAACTGGCCAAGGAACTGGCCAATCCATAAATTGCATGGCAATAAACAAAGCCGCCCGGCCCGGCCTCAGCCGGCTCCCGGGCGGTTGTCCATTTAAAACGATGAGAGGCAGAACAGATGGAAAAACCGGTTCTTTATGATTATTGGCGCTCATCGGCCAGCTACCGCGTGCGCATTGCCCTCAACCTTCTGGGCATTGCCTATGATGCGGTCGCCATCGATCTGCTGGCAAAGGCGCACATTGCAGAAGAGCACAGGGCGCGCAACCCGCAGGGCCTTGTTCCGGCGCTGGCCATTGACGGACAGATGCTGACGCAATCGCTGGCGATTATCGAATATCTTGACGAGACGCGTTCGGGCGCCGGACTGCTTGCCGCCGATCCCCTCGGTCGCGCGCGGGTGCGCACGCTCTCCTATGCCATTGCCATGGAGATCCATCCGGTCTGCAATCTGTCGGTCATCAGTGATGTCATGCAGCGCACCGGCGGTGGTGATGCGGTCCGCTCGGACTGGATGCAAACCTATATCCGCAAGGGACTGGTGGCCTTCGAAGCGCTGCTCGGCGACGGCAAGAGCGGCCTGTTTTGCCACGGCGATACACCCACCATGGCTGACTTCTGCCTGGTGCCGCAGGTCTATAATGCCAAACGCTGGGGTGCGGAATTGTCCGACCTGCCGCTGCTCAATGCAATTTGCGACCATTGCGCCGGGGTGGAGGCCTTCGCAGCCGCCCATCCTGACCAAGTCGGTCCACCACCGGCGAAT
>TARA_R110001599_G_scaffold74547_3_pt1 | contig 58129 bp, 48 predicted proteins | sample TARA_R110001599 | Tara Oceans TARA_R110001599 (sample SAMEA4398360) | marine metagenome | biome: Polar Biome; feature: [MES] marine water layer (ENVO:01000295) within the mesopelagic zone...; material: water (ENVO:00002006), including particulate matter (ENVO:01000060) such as...... | reverse complement strand
TGACATTGTCAGGGCGGAGAAATCCTATTACATAATCCGGGTTCAAAGAATTCCGAGGTAAAGGAAGGAAATGGCTTTGAGGTATTAATGCGTATTGAAGAATTCTTTTCAGAAATTATCTTCATCCCGAAATAATGAAAAAGGCATAGGCTAACAGAGGTAAGCCAAATTATCCATGCTAAAAAGCATAGGTCAAAAGCTGTTTATATTTTAACGATACGCTCCATTTATGTTATGGTCGTTGTTTTATATTGCTTACTTTTGATGACTTAAAATCCCCTAAATAGATTAGTATTATGAGCAAAGTGAGAGCTAAAAAACATTTGGGCCAACATTTTCTTAAAGACTTAAATGTTGCTGAAAAGATAGCTGGGTCACTTACTGGCCATATGGAGGCAGGTGTAGTATTGGAGATTGGGCCAGGTATGGGAGTGCTTACTGATTTCCTATTGAAGAAGAATTGGGATTTAAAACTAATTGAGATTGATAAGGAGTCAATTACTTATTTGAATACTAAATATGAGGGAGGAAACCTTGAAATTATAGAAGGTGATTTCCTGAATTATGATTTCAGGGAAAAGCTTAGTGGTTCCCATGCGATCATCGGGAATTTTCCTTATAATATATCCAGTCAGATTTTCTTTAAAGTATTGGAAAGAAGACACCTTGTGACCGAAGTGGTGGGTATGTTGCAAAAGGAAGTAGCGGAGCGAATGACATCAAAGAAAGGGAACAAAACCTATGGTATATTAAGTGTATTGCTTCAAGCTTACTATGATGTGGAATACTTGTTTACAGTCCCCCCAGAAGTATTTGATCCACCGCCCAAGGTCAATAGTGGGGTGATTCGTATAAAACGGAATGAGGTAGATAAGTTGGATTGTAATGAGAAGTTGTTCTTTAGACTTGTCAAGCAGGCCTTTAGTACAAGAAGAAAAACCCTGAGAAATGCACTAAAACCCATGGGGCTTTCAGATGAATTCAAATCAATGCCTATGTTGGATTTGAGGGCCGAACAGCTTGGGGTGGCTGAATTTGTTTTATTAACCCAACAACTTGAAGCATCTTGGAAAGAATAGAATTATTTGAGCTGTCTAAGGAGTACTTAGAAGCGCTAAAGGAAAATATAATTGGTGAACATGTAGACTTCATTCAAGAGTCCATGCAAGATGCCAATAAAGCAGATGTTGCTGCATTATTGGATGAGTTGGAAATGATGGAGGCCCTATTTGTCCTAAGAGCCCTCGACCCTGATTTTTCTGCAGATATTCTGAATGAATTAGAAGAGGATTCTCAATACAAAGTTATCAAGGCAATGCCTCCTGAGGAGTTGGCCACGCTGATAGATCACATGGATTCCGATGATGCAGTAGATATACTAAATCAATTGGTAGTAAATGACCGTGAGGCAGTGATAAGCCATCTTGAGGCAAAGGAGAAATCCCTTTACATTATAGAGCTTCTTCGCTACGATGAGGACAGTGCTGGGGGGCTTATGGCAAAGGAGATCATAAAAGCCAACCTGAATTGGACAGTGGTGCAGACCATTGATGAAATTAGAAGGCAGGCGGAAAATGTAGAGAAGATTTTTAGCATTTATGTAGTAGACAATAAGGAAAAGTTGCTTGGTCGGGTAGCTTTGAAAAAGTTGATTTTGGCCTCTTCGGACACTAAAGTTGCTGACCTATATGAAGACAATATAATATCTGTACCCACCTATATGGAAGGAGAGGAAGTAGCTGAAATTATGCGTAAGTATGATTTAGAGGCTATTCCGGTTGTGAATGTTAAAAACAAACTTGTAGGTAGAATTACCGTAGATGATATACTTGATCTGATAAGGGAACAAGCTGACGAGGATATTCAGGCCATGACAGGTATCTCGGATGATGTGGAAGAGTCCGATTCAGTATATAGGCTTTCCAGGGCCAGGTTGCCTTGGCTTTTAATAGGCATGGTAGGGGGGCTTTTGGGAGCTGGGTTTATAGGTTTTTTTGAAGAAGGACTAAATGCCGTTACAGCCTTGGCTTTTTTTATTCCATTGATTACAGCTACAGGGGGGAATGTGGGCATACAGTCTTCTACATTGGTTGTGCAGAGTTTGGCAAATAGGTCCGTATTTGCAGATAGTTTGACCAAACGATTACTTAAAGTGCTATTGGTTGCCATTTTAAATGGGCTGGTACTTTCCTTGTTTGTGATGGCCACTGTGGTATTTCTATACGATAAGGAAGTAAAGTTCGGTTTGGTTGTTAGTATTGCCTTATTTAGTGTGGTTTTGCTGGCTTCATTTATGGGGACATTGACACCTATTGTTTTGGATAAATTGGGGATCAATCCTGCGATGGCTTCAGGCCCCTTTATCACTACCGCCAATGATTTGTTGGGTTTAGGAGTGTATTTTATGGTAGCCACTTTGTTATTGAATCTTTAATTAGCACATGAAAATTTTAATCATTGATCAGATGCATGAGAGCATCGTTCCGTTGTTGGAAGAAAAGGGTTACGAGGCACATTATAGGCCGGATATAGATAGAGAGGGTATTCTTCAAATACTAGCCGACTATGAAGGGCTTGTTATTCGTTCTAAAACACCCATTGACAGGGATTTATTGGTAAAAGGGATTAATTTAAAGTTTGTGGCCCGAGCAGGTGCAGGCTTAGACAATATTGATTTGGATTACCTGGAGCAAAATGATATTGCACTTTATTCTGCCCCAGAAGGCAATAGAGATGCGGTTGCTGAACATGCTTTAGGGATGCTTTTGGCTCTTTTCAATCACTTTGTACAGTCTGATAGTCAGGTAAGGCGTGGTGTTTGGGACAGAGAGGGGAATAGAGGGGAAGAGTTATGTGGCAAGACCGTAGGTATTTTTGGCTATGGAAATATGGGGGCTGCTTTTGCAAAGCGGCTTCAAGGCTTTGGTGTTAAAGTACTTGCTTATGACAAATACAAGAAGGATTTTGGGAATGAATTTGTTCAGGAATGTAGCTTTGAAACGATTCAGGAAAAAGCAGAGGTTTTAAGTATTCATGTTCCCTTGACGGAAGAGACTAGAAATTTCTTTACAGCTGATATTATAAACGGATTTAATCATCCATTTTATCTGATTAATACAGCCCGAGGGGAAGTGATTAGTTTTGATACACTCATAGAAGGGCTAGAGAAGGGGCAGTTGAAAGGGGCTGCTTTGGATGTGTTGGAAAAAGAAAAACTCCAGAAGCTAACTGTTGCTGAGAAAAAGTCGTTTGAGCAACTAACTGGCTTCAAACAGGTACTGTTTTCGCCCCATGTAGCAGGGTGGACCAAAGAGTCTTACTACAAAATAAATCAAGTGTTAGTGGCCAAAATAGCAGGTCAATGACATGGTTAGTGGCTTAATAAAAGATAGTTAAATTGTAAAATATGAATTCTTATTTTATCTTTGCCAGTACAAAATAATGGAAGCATAAGGAAACGGTCTCAATGTTGAGGCCGTTATTTTATTTATATATGAGGTTAATAATTAATTGATATGGGAAGCATACAATATTACACAGAAGAAGGGTTACGGAAGCTCAAAGAAGAGCTTCAGTTCCTGAAAACGAAAGGCAGAACAGACATTGCCAAGCAGATTGCTGAAGCAAGAGATAAAGGTGATCTAAGTGAGAATGCTGAATATGATGCAGCCAAAGATGCACAGGGGCATTTGGAATTGAAGATTGCCAAACTTGAGAATGTCGTTGGTAATGCCAGGGTATTGGATAATTCCAAAGTGGATACTTCTAAAGTAGGAATTCTATGCACAGTGAAGATAAAGAATGTAAAAAATGGTATGACCGTTTCTTATACTTTAGTTTCTGAGGAAGAAGCTGATCTTAAACAAAATAAGATTTCCTCAGCATCACCTTTTGGAAAAGGCCTTTTGGGTAAGAAGGTTGGTGAAATTGCTCAAATTCAAGCACCTGCAGGTTTGGTTGAATTTGAAGTGTTGGAAATTAGCTTATAATTTTTTAATCCCGGTTGCGATGCATCGGGATTTTTTTGTGATCGATATATATAACTTCCTTACTTATGCCTACTATTTTCACAAAGATAATCAATAGAGAAATTCCAGGATACATTGTTGCTGAGGATGAGCAACATATCGCTTTTTTAGATATAATGCCATTGGTAAAAGGCCACGTGCTCGTGGTGCCAAAACAAGAAGTTGATTATATCTATGATCTGGAGGATGATTTGTATTCTAGTCTTCACCTTTTTGCCAAGAAAGTGGCCAAAGCTCAAGAGTCGGTCATCAAATGTACCCGAATAGGAGTGGCCGTAATTGGCTTGGAGGTACCTCATGTACATATCCATTTGGTGCCACTTAGGAGTATGGATGACATTAATTTTAGTCGTCCAAAACTTCAGTTGGCAAAAGAGGAAATGGAGGAAATTGCCTCAAAAATTAAACTAGCTTTCGATCAAGGGAATTAACGCTATTCTCTGTCCTGGCGGCTGAGCGCAGCCGAAGCATGGTCCGGTTATCTTACCACCAACCCCATTGGATTGACTTTTTGACCTGACACAAAATTAAACTAGTAATGCAATAAGCTGTTCTGAAATTCCCCCTTTTAAGGGGGAAAGGGGGATTTTACGTGAAATGTAAACCCAAAGTAGTATTTGAATAATAATCGGTAAACTTTATTTAGGACAAGTATCCATTACTTATAAATCCCGAATTGCTTAAATATTTCGCCCCTGCAGGGCTTAGGTTGCAATACTGATTTTCTACACAGGGCTTCACCCTGTGCTATTGTATTTGTCCTTTTCAGGGCCGGGATTGATTTGTAGGAGTTTGTGCTTAACCACCTTGGATTTTTAGTTGAAAATGAACTTATAATCCGGATATTTTTTCATTTTAGCCCTGAAAGTGCATAGTAACTTAGCACAGGGTGTCGGCCCTGTGGCAATAGGTAAATATTTAAATTCTGAGGAAAGGGTGGCATCCATTTTACATAAATCTCAAATTGCTTAAATATTTCGCCCCTGCAGGGCTTAGGTTGTAATACTGATTTTCCACACAGGGCTTCACCCTGTGCTATTGTATTTGTCCCTTTCAGGTCCGGGATTATTTGTAGGAATTGAGGCTTAACCACCTTGGGTATTTAGTTGAAAATGAACTTATAATCTTGATATTTTTTCATTTTAGCCCTGTAGGGTGGCAATCTCAGTTTTCACTTTGACCTATCCTGAAAAAAACACAAGTAAATGTGTGAAATGAAAAGAAAGAGTAAACCTAATTTAAGGCGTGCCAGTTGTTTTTTTGGTTTTCTGCATTTTTCTCAAACCATTAACCCCAAATATTCTTTTGAAAATTCACCTTTTTATTTCGGGAATTGACAAGGGCTGATTAACTTTGCGCATGGCAGAACAGATTTTAATCCTAGACTTTGGTTCTCAGTACACACAGCTAATAGCCAGACGTGTTAGAGAACTGGATGTATATTGTGAAATTCACCCTTTCAATAAAATCCCCCCAATTACTTCAGACATTAAAGGAATCATACTTTCAGGCAGTCCTTGCTCTGTTAGAGACAATGATTCTCCTGATCTGGATTTAGATGCACTTCGCGGTAAATTACCCATTTTAGGTGTGTGCTATGGAGCACAGCTAATGGCGCAGAAATACGGTGGAAATGTAACACCTTCTGAAATCAGGGAATATGGAAGGGCCAAAATTTCTCATTTGGACACCCATTCCAAGCTTTTTAGGGAATTGACACATGATTCTCAAGTATGGATGTCCCATGGAGATACCATCAAGGAATTGCCGGAAGGGTTTGATGTCATCGCCAGTACGCACTCGGTAAAAATAGCCGCGTACAAAGTACAAGGTGAAGAAACCTATGGTATTCAGTTTCATCCGGAAGTGACCCACTCTACAGAAGGTAAGAATCTCTTGAGGAATTTTGTGGTTCAGATTTGCGACTGTGCACAGGATTGGACCTCAGATGTATTTATAGATGCTACCATAGCTTCTCTTAAAGAAACCATAGGAAAAGACCGTGTAGTGATGGGCTTGTCTGGTGGTGTGGATTCATCAGTGGCAGCAACCTTAATACACAGAGCTATAGGTGATCAATTGACTTGTGTCTTTGTGGACAACGGTCTCTTGAGAAAGAATGAGTATGAAGAGGTGCTGGAGTCTTACAAAGGTATGGGGCTGAATGTAATAGGTGTTGATTCCAAAAAGAAATTTTATGATGCCTTGGCGGGTATTTCTGATCCTGAAGGGAAAAGAAAGGCCATTGGCAGAACATTTATAGAAGTTTTTGACGAAGAAGCGCATAAAATTAAAGATGTGAAGTGGCTGGGGCAAGGAACCATCTATCCAGATGTGATCGAATCCGTTTCGGTCAATGGCCCATCAGCAACCATTAAATCTCACCACAATGTGGGTGGGCTTCCAGATTTTATGAAGCTTAAAGTCGTAGAACCATTAAACACCCTATTTAAGGATGGTGTAAGAGAAGTTGGTAAAGCTTTAGGTATTTCCGATGCCATAATTGGTAGACATCCTTTCCCAGGTCCGGGACTTGGGATTAGAATTTTAGGAGACGTGACTGAAGAAAAGGTGCAAACCCTTCAGGAGGTAGATTATATTTTTATTCAAGGTCTGAAAGACGCAGGCTTGTATGATGATGTATGGCAAGCGGGATCCATGTTGTTACCAGTACAGTCTGTAGGCGTAATGGGTGATGAAAGGACTTATGAAAGAGTTGTAGCCTTAAGAGCGGTTTCATCGGTGGATGGCATGACTGCGGATTGGGTTCATTTACCCTACGATTTCCTAGGCAAGGTCTCCAATGATATTATCAATAAAGTGAAAGGTGTGAACAGGGTCGTATACGATATCAGTTCCAAACCACCTGCAACCATTGAGTGGGAATAAAAATAATAAGAAAAGCCTGATGGAGAAGTCAGGCTTTTCTATGTAAATACGCTTAAGGAAAATTTAATTTCGTAATTTTGAAATGATGACGGTTTTTTGTGAAAAAAGGTACGAAGTTTGAAACTACACCATTAAAGAATTCTTCACCCCATGAAAATAACACTATACTTTCTATTTCTTATTGTTCCCTTGTTCACTGCCTATTCGCAGGAGGGTTTTGATCAACTTGAACAAGCTAAAAAACAGATACAGCAAGGAAATCAGGCAGAGGCAATGGAGTTGCTAAGACCTTATCTTGATAAAGAGAAATACAGTTCGTTATCAGATTATGCGAGGTATCATTTTGCTAGAGCAGCCTATGGTAACAGGCAATTTGAACTGGCTAAAGAAGCCTTAAATTCTCTTATTGCTACGAGAGGTTTCGCGAAAAAAGACGATGCCCGCTACCTTTTGGCATTGTGTCATTTTGAGCTCTCGTCTCCAAATGATGCATTGCGATTGATAGATCAAATCTCAGATGAAACCTTGAAAAAAGAGGGATACAAAGCAAGCTATAATTTTTTGAAAGTAAGCGCGTCAAGTTCTCTTGCTGTACAGTACGGGCTTTTTCCTGAAAATAAGGGCTTGGTCATGGCTTTAAAAGAGCGGCTTGAGACACAAGGTTCTATGTCCTCTACAGAAAGATCCTTGTATGAAAAAATCAGAAGTGAAGCTTTGACTCAGGGAAGTAGTAACGTTAAGCTTTCCAGCAAAGACAATGTTTTAGATATTGCCGTGGTGCTGCCTTTTAATTATGAAGGCAGATCCGGAGTGCAGTCAATTAATTCAAACAACTTTGTTTTACAATTGTATCAGGGGATAAAACTTGCATTGGATCAAGCCAAATCAAATGGGGTAAAGTTAAATTTTAAAACTTTTGATACGGAAAGGAGTGATGCCAAAGTAAGAGGTATATTAGAAGACGACTTTTTATCTAATGCTGACATCATTATTGGGCCACTGTATCCTGAGGAAACTGCGCTTGTTGCGAGTTTTGCTCAACAAAGTCAAATTCCTCAAATTAACCCACTGTCCAATATTGATGAAAATGTAAAAGGATTTGAATACTCTTATTTGTTCAGACCATCTATTCAGGCAATTAGCCAAAATGTATTGGATTATTGCAGAAAATTTGAAGGGAAAAGAGTTGCAATAGCCTATTCTGGGACGAGCAGAGATGAATTATTGGCAGCTACTTTTGTAGATATGGCTAGAATTAGTGGGCTTCAAATAGTGAAGAATCAAAAAGTAACTACCAGAGATATGCAGGGTTTTTTCGAGAGCCTGGAATTGGGGAAAGGAAAATCCCAAACCGCAGATTTGATGGTAATCTTTTCGGATGATCCGAACATAGCCTCACCTACTTTTGGGCTTGTAGAGTCTTTAGGAGCAGGACTGCCAGTGGTGGTAATGGAAAGTTGGTTGTATTTTGATTTTGCTAATTACGATATGATGGAAACCCAAAATTTCCATTTTGTAGGCAATAACACCGTTGATTTTAATAATGAATTGCTGGATGATTTCAGGAACGATTACATGAATCATTATAAAATCAACCCTTCATCATTTGCTTATATGGGTTTCGAACTCGCCGATTTTGTAACCAAAGTTATCAACGAAGAAAAAGGTTTTGACTTTCAAAAAAATCTTGATAGAAGAAGTTTTATTAAAGGGAATTTAACATTTGGTTTTAATTTTTCTCGAGTGAGATTTAATAATTATGTTCCTATTCTAAGTTTGGAAGATGGAGTTTTGACTATTGAAGAATAATTAGATGACGACAAGTAAAAGCAAGCAGCTTTTTGAAAAGGCTCAGAAATTCATACCTGGAGGAGTAAATTCACCTGTGAGGGCCTTTAAGGCAGTAGGTGGCGATCCTTTATTTATTGCTAAAGCAGAAGGTGCCTACATCTTTGATGTTGATGGAAATCGATACATAGAAGCGATCAATAGCTGGGGACCAATGGTACTCGGTCACAACCATCCATTGGTGCGTGAAGCGGTTATTAAAGCCATGGAAAACGGAACTTCTTTCGGAGCTCCCACTGGACTGGAAGTAGAGATTGCGGAATTGATTACAAAGATGGTTCCTTCCGTAGAGAAAGTTAGAATGGTTAATAGCGGTACTGAAGCAACCATGTCTGCCGTTCGACTAGCTAGAGGGTTTACAGGTAGAGAGAAATTTATAAAATTTGAAGGTAATTATCATGGGCATGGTGATAGTTTCCTAATAGCAGCGGGATCTGGAGCCATTACCATGGGGAATCCAAACTCTCCCGGTGTTACTAAAGGAACCGCTAAGGATACCCTTTTGGCCCCTTTTAATGACTTAGAGAAAGTTAAAGAGGTGGTGGCAGCAAACAAAGAAGAGATTGCAGCCATTATTCTAGAACCAGTAGCTGGAAATATGGGTTGTGTTTTACCTGAGCCAGGATTTTTGGAAGGACTACGAAAAATCTGTGATGAGGAAGGTATAGTGTTGATCTTCGATGAGGTGATGACAGGTTTCAGGCTTTCTCCCGGAGGAGCTCAACAGCTTTTTAATGTAAAACCTGACCTTACCACAATGGGTAAAATTATTGGTGGAGGCATGCCGGTAGGTGCTTATGGAGGTAAAGCTGAAATAATGGATTTTGTTTCTCCATCAGGGCCTGTTTATCAAGCGGGAACACTTTCTGGAAATCCTATTGCAATGGCAGCAGGTCTTACTATGCTGAAATACTTGGATGAAAATCCATCTGTGTATGCTCAGTTGACTAAGACCGGTGATACCCTAGTTGGTGGGATAAAAGATAGCCTTAAACAAATGGGGCTTTCCTATACTATCAATAACTTAGGAAGCATGTACACCCTTTTCTTTACCGATAAAAAGGTGATAAATTTTGCGGATGCTCAAACCTGTGATACAGGTGTTTTTGGTAAATATTTTAGAGGGATGTTGGACAGAGGAATTTATCTTGCGCCTTCACAATACGAGAGCCTATTCTTGTCAACAGCCTTGGAGCAATCGCACTTGGATCAGATTTTAGAGGCCAATGAACAAGTGTTAAAAAGCTTGTAGTCAGTTAGGTTTTTGTCATAAACAAAGGAGGCTTTCAATATTTGAAAGCCTCCTTTGTTTATGCTAATTGATCTTCTATTTTAAGATAGACTTAGTGGTTTCGATAATTTTTTGAACGATATCGTTGTCCTTCAAGTCTTGAGAAGTGCCAGTTCCTCGATTCTCAGCAAGGTCTAAAAGCTGCTCAATATTGGCAACAGCAGATGGACTTCCTTCCTTTTTAATTTTGTCTACCAATTTTTCAGCAGCATCCTCCTGGCCAGAGTGCTTCAAGGCCAAAACAACAAGGGCTTGCTCTTTGCTGTTGCTATTCAGGTGGTCTCCTTGAGAAATTACAGCTTCCAGGTATTTTGAGAATTGCGGTCGATTATTTTTAGCTTTGTTTACCGCAGCAGCCAAGTAATCTTGGAGAATCTCTCTTGGGTCGAAAGGTTTTCCTACACCTAGGTTTTCTGGCCATATTCTTGATTTTTCAATTTTACTTGCAGCAGCATTCCATTTTTTTGACTGAATGTCTTGAAGTGCAGCATTCAAGTAGACGCTTTCATATAGGGTTCTTCCTCCTCCAGCACCCTCATGAGGCAAGACCTGAATTTTATCCAAGAGGTTCATGGCTACTTTATAATCTCCATTTGTGTTGAGGAGTTTAATCATTTCCATCTCCAGTACATAGTTGCCAGGAAAGGCTTTTGTTGCTTCTTTTAGAACAGCCATTGCCTTTTGTTGATCTCCGGATTTATTATGGTATTTGGAAATTTGAAAATAGGTTCTCCATTGTGCTTTGTCCAATTCAAGTGCCCTTTCGAGGTCTTTCAGATTGTTCTCTTGGCTTTCATATTTATCCAGAAGGAGTGCTCTACTCAAGTAAAAAGAAGCTTCATCCGCAGACTGGTTTATTGTTTTTAATATTTGTCTTCCTTCATCCTCCTGTCCCAGGGCCATAAGGTTGAGAGCCAGGTAATAGTCAATTTTCCATGAAGTCACTTCAGATTGAGCCCATTTAAGCATAGGTAAAGTTTCTTTTCTGAAGGGTAGGACAAACTCAGTAGGTTGAGCGATCATTTTCTCCAGTTGGGCTTCTTTTTGCGCTGGATCCATACTTGCTATCCATAAGTTTACCAATGCATGAGGGGGACTGTTTTGTAATAATTCTACAGCGTTTTCTTTTAGTCCGTACTTTTTATAGACAGCAGCTAGCTCCAAGTAAGTTTGATAAGGGAATTCATTGTTTATTACTTTTTTGAATTCATCCAATGAGGCAGGCGTTTTATCCATTAGGTACCGCTCAAATCGAATAAAGTGATTCAATGGGTCAATTTCCCAAAGTTTATCCAATGTTGCTTTTGCCAAATCTTTTTCACCTTGAAGTCTTTGGATTACCGCCAAAGCCTGTAGTGCCATTATATTGTCGGTGTTGTTTTTAAGTGCTTTTTTCGCATAGTCTTTAGCCAAGGAAAGTTGCCCTTCTGAAAGGTAAATCTCAGACATGATGGTGTAAGCAGAGGAACGGAACTCCATTGACCTGGCGGCCCAGCCATAAGCTTCAAGGGCTTGTGTGGTTTGCCCTTTTGCTAAATAAATACTTCCAGCTACAAAATTCGCCTGATGGTCAAAATAATCAACAGACAAAGCCTTATAAATGTTCTCTAAGGCCTCCTCATATTGAGTAAAACGCAACAGAAGTTCAGCATAATCTATCCTTCCTTGTTGATGCCCGGGGTCATTTTCTAGTAGCTCTTCATAGGTCGCTTTTGCCTTTTTGTAATCTCGGCTGTAATAATATTGCCTGGCTTCGAAATACAATTTTTGGTTTGGAGATTGTTTAGGTGCATTTACCTTGTCAAAAGGCCTGATGAGTTTCATGTCATCCGTTTCAGACCATTTGTACAATTGTTCACCTTCAAAAGACACCACAAGCTCCTTGATGGGGGTGTCCACTTGGATTTCATGGGAGATTACGTCCATGGCATTTCCCTTAACAGGAATAGATTGAGAACTACTCCCATTGATTTTTATGTCTATTGACCCGTCAACTTTTTGGAAAGGGTTGAATCCCAATTTCACCAAATTGTTTGTTTTTTCTAGATGAATCACACCTTTTTTGGACACATTGCTAATGCCTCCTATTTGTTTAACAGGGAACCAAAAGTTTGACCATTGATCTATAGTATAAGGGGCAAAGCCTGCTTTGGTAAGTGGTGTTTCCACATTTTTTGATGGGGAAAACTGGTTCAGCATTCTTCCAGCCTGAAACTCCATATATTGACCGTTCTTATCTGTCAATAAGTCTTCCCAAATCCCTCCATTTCTTGATAAAGCCCATAACCATAGTTTCTTTCCAGGGCTGTCGTCGTAGGTGGAAAAATGTCCAAAACCTATTCCTTTGTTGTGAAAATAACCTCCGAAATGATTTAAATAGGATCCGGCAATATGTTGGGATTTGGCTCCACCAAAATTATTGTTTTTATATAGATTGATTTCAATCCCATCTTGTACTGGCCAGTCTTTTACTTCTCCGCTATGTTGTAAGGCGATGTGACCGGGATAATAAAACTCTTGGTCATTTGCCACATGAGCTGCTGCTGTCATCCAGTTGTAATAAGGCTGTCTTAAAGGTTCAGGATTGTACCAAGTGGCATCCGTTTCAAAATAGGCTTTGTCCTTAGGTAGGTTGATTTTTACTCTCCATTGGGTCCTTGAAGGAAGATCAATGGTACCTACTACGCAGGTCACACTACCATCTTCATTTGTGTAATAGATATAATCCACCGGACTGGCCGTAGCTGGAGAATGACCAATGATGCCGAAATTAAATTCTATGCCTCCTGAGGTCCAGGGACCACGCATGGCAATGTTTCTAAATTTCACGACCTCATTTTCATAAATAAAATCTTCTGAAGTTGATTTTTCTATTGCACCCCAGATTCTGCCACCTATTTCTGGCATTACCGTAACTTTCAGGAATTCATTTTCGAGTGTAATAAGGTTCCATTCTTTATTCTGAGACTTTACACTATAGCCATCAAAAGTGAAATAGGGGTAAATGTTCGGCTTGTAGGCCAATGAAGGAACTGGGTTAGGATCTGAGAAAGGATAGGTCTCAAATACGGTTGCTTGTTGTGTAACCCGAGCTTCTTGAGCTGTGCCAGGTTGGCCTATGGCTAGCATTAAAGCTACGAAGACTGCTATTTTTAATTTCATGTTAAATAAGTGGTTTATTAAATGGGGGAATTGGCTGTTGATAATGGAATGCCCCCGGACTAAAGCGTTTCATTACATTTGAACTCATTCCTCAAATGTATGGTTTTTTGGGCTAAATGGGTACACGTGAATTCCTTCGGTGTTTTATTGGTAAAATTTATTTAATACTAATTAATAACCAATTCATTTTTGATAAAGGGTTATTGCCGTGTTTGTAATTGAAAATAAGAATGGTTTTATTTTTCTTTATTACTGGATTAGTACAAAAGGGGTGAATTGGGGAGCAAGCTAGCCTAGGTGAAACCCTATGATTCCAGTTTCAGTTAAAGCGAATCCCTGTACAATTTTTACGGTTTTTTTAAACCTGTTAATCTTAATTATTGGCACATATTTGGACAAAATAAGGTAATTTTAAATCCTAAAGGGCATAAGAATTTGTAATAGCCTGAATTTAATCAAGTAGCCATTTTAACCATTAGTTGGAAAGGCTTTGACCAAAAAATTAAAATAGCATGAGTGTAAAGATTTATGGCATCAAAAATTGCAATACGATGAAAAAAACCTTCACCTTGTTTGAAACCTTAGGGAAGGAATATGACTTTATCGATTATAAAAAGCAAAAACCAGATAAAGGGCTTTTAGAAAGTTTTATTGACAGCCTGGGTTTGAATACTGTAGTCAATCGAAAAGGTACCACTTTTAGAAAGCTGGAAGAAAGTGACAAAGCAGCTTTGGAAAGTATAGAAACTGCAATTCCTATTCTTCAAGAAAAAAGCAGCATGATTAAACGTCCAATTATTGTGTTTGAGGACGGTAGCATGCAGGCAGGATTTGACGAAGAGCTGATCAGGTCTAAATTTTAAACGGGCAGTGATTCTGTTTTTTTAGGTAAATTTTGATTGGTCTGACTTGTCCATAGGCAACAAGTCTATTTCTAAGTATCCTCCGGACGCATTAGGGCTGGTTAGGAATTGAGGGATACCATTGGCCCAGTCTATGGTTTGTTTGTGGATATGTCCTGCCAAAACACCTAAAAGGTTTTTTGTATTGAATACCTCTCTATGAAATTCCATGGTGGTTTTGCTATGCCCATTTTCTGGCCAGCGTTGCCTACGTTCAATTTCAAAATTCCTGTCATTTTTGGCATTATAATCAGGATGCCCACAGCCATATCCCAAGCTTCTTCCTGGTGCATATAAAGGGATATGCATCATTAGAAGGGTGGGCTTTCCTTTTTTTACTTCTGCTTTATAAAACTCCAGTTGCTCCGGAAGTATTTCATAATAGCTATTGTCAATATTTACCAGATTAACACCTTTAACTTCAACAGAATACATCAGCGGGTTTCTGCCTTTGTATAAAGGAAGCAGCCGTTTATTAATCCATGTTTCTCTTAGTTCGTGCAAGCTTCCCTTCATTCCTTCATAGTGCCAGTCATGGTTTCCACTGGAATAGAAGTAGGGGATGCCTATTTTTTCCAGCCGATCCAATGCCCACTCTATGGCCGCTTCTGACGGAAAACTAAATAAGTCTCCCGTCAGTGTGATGGCATCTGCTTTCTCCTGCTTGGCGATTTCAAGAGTAGCTTCAAAAGCTTCTTCAGGGTGCGTGGGATTCCCGGTAAGAAAATGCTTTGTTTCATTGTATGCTTTAGCCATGCGGCCACTGTATTCTTTGTATTTTACGCCCCTTTCGTCATCTTTCCATAAATGGGTATCAGTGACATGCATGATCTTTACCTTTTGGCTAAGATCAGGGATATTATAGGTGATTTTATGTCCGTTGACACCAATTATAAATGGGTTTTTATTGTAGTCTGCTTTTGGTTGAGCAGCCAATAAACCATCACTTACGCCAAGCGCTAACCCCGCAGATAGTGCTCCGGCATTTTGGAAAAAATGTCTCCTTTTCATAAATCAGTTCGCTTTTATTCGTTCCACATTGGTGCAGTAAGTCCGTTCAGGTCCCAAACTACTTTGCCAGAACGAACGGTTAACTCATTCTCAATTTTGTATTTGCCCATCATTTTACCAATGCCAGTTTTTTCAGTGAAGCCGAAGTCACCTTCAAGTACATTGAATACAGCAATATCAGCAATGGCTCCTGGGCTTAAGTGGCCTAATTCTGTTCGCTTGATTACCTGAGCAGGTGTCCAGGTAGAAGCAGCAACCACCTCTTGAAGGTTCATGCCTATGTTGAGAAATTTGGACATGACATTGTTCATGTTTTTCATGCCACTCATGATACTGCTCAAGTGACTGTCTGTGCTAATTGTGTTGGGTTTGATGCCTTGCTCAATAGCAGGGATAGCATGTTTGAAGGAAAAACTGGATCCACCATGTCCCACATCATAGATAACACCCCTTTCTTGTGCTGCTTTAATAAATGGACGTAATTTTCCATTGTCATCTACCAAGGCTTGTCTAGAAGGAACGCCACCACCAAAGATATGTGTGTAGATGTCACCCGGACGAAGTTTTTCCATAAAGAGGGTTTCTAAAGATAAAGGAGGGTTTGCTCCGCCGAAATCTACCATTACCGGAATGTCTGCCAATTCTCCGGCTTTTACCAATCGGTCAATCTGTTCCCATTGATGGCCAGAATAATGGGCTACTTTGACCCCAACGATATAATCAGGATATTGCTTGGCTACCAATGCAGTCATTTTTGGATCCATGTCGTCCAGATTTTGTTCATAAAGAGAACCCTTCATTCCATGACCTACGATGTTAAGCATTACCAATACTCTTGTGCGGACCCTGTCGATAACCTGTTCCTTAAACTGCACGAAATTGCGCCATCCTGAACCTCCTGTGTCTACAACAGTGGTAACACCAAATGGGAAGGTATATCCATCAGGATGAATGGCACTGTAGCCACTGCTATATTGTCCTTTAGGGTCTAAACCATAAAAATTATGGGTGTGTATGTCTACAAGTCCTGGGCTTACATACAATCCTTTTACATCGACTACCTCCGCGGCTAAATCTGATGAAATGGATTTCTGTACCAAAGCTATTTTGTCCCCTTTTATTGCGATGTCCATAGGCTCGTCAATATTGTTTTTAGGGTCCATTAAATGACCACCTTTGATTAAGAGGTCGTATTGCTGTGCAATTAGCTGTAAGGAGCCAAATCCCAGCAGAATTATAGTGAAGGCCAATTTCAGCCAGTGAGATGAAAGTTTAGTAATACTGTTCATGCGAGATAGTGGAATAAGTTGATTTTATTTTTCTTGGGATAATTTAGCCCATTAGCTGCGTAGAAGCAAACATTTTTTTTTGATCGGTCTTGGGAAGAGGTAAAAACAAAACGGAGGATGTAGGTCCTCCGTTTTGTTTATTTATATGAATATTTGAAATTTTAACCTCAGTGTATGCAATCAGGTAGGTTATTGGCGGAAGCATCATAAAGTGATTTCCTTACGAAATAGAAAGCCTATTGCCTCTTTTGGGTTAAACAGCTTCTGAAATGATTTGGTGAATGTCTTCATCCAGTATTTCTTTTTTCATGTCAGCATGTTTTAAGAAAACATTATAGACTTTGTCTAATTCTAACTTCGAAAGCGTATGACCTACTTTGTGCGCACGATAAGCCAATGCTGCCCTGCCTGATCTGGCAGTAAGTACAATCATTGATTCGTCTACACCTACTTCAATTGGATCAATGATCTCATACGTTTCTCTGTTCTTAATTACACCGTCCTGATGTATTCCTGAAGAGTGAGCAAATGCATTAGAACCAACGATGGCCTTATTAGGCTGTACCATCATTCCCATCTTGTCGGCTACCAAGCGACTGATTGGATTAAGCAATCGGGAATTAATATTGTTGGTAACGTTTAGTCTTGGGTGTTGCTTCATTATCATGGTTACCTCCTCCAAGGAAGTGTTTCCCGCTCTTTCACCGATACCATTGATGGTACATTCAATCTGTCTTGCGCCATTCATTATAGCAGCAATGGAATTGGCTGTGGCTAGCCCAAGGTCATTGTGGCAATGCGCTGAAATAATCACGTTTTCAATGCCTCTTACATTGTCAACGAGATATTTGATTTTGGCGCCATATTCGTCGGGTAAGCAATAGCCGGTGGTATCTGGGATGTTTAGCACAGTGGCTCCAGCCTTGATGACAGCTTCACAAACTCTCGCAAGGTATTCATTGTCTGTCCTGCCGGCATCCTCAGCATAGAATTCAACATCTTCAACAAAGCTTTTAGCATGAGCAACAGCCCCAGAAGCCCATTCAATGATGTTCTCCCTATTGCTATTGAATTTGTGCTTGATGTGGTAGTCAGAAGTTCCTATACCAGTATGTATTCTAGGTCGCCGTGCAAATCTTAGGGCATCAGCAGCCACCTCAATGTCTTTTTTTACTCCTCTGGAAAGCCCACATATAATGGGTTCCGAAATATTTTTTGATATTTCAATAACGGAATTAAAATCTCCAGGGCTAGAAATAGGAAAACCTGCTTCGATCACATCTACACCTAAAGCCTCCAGTTGTTGTGCAATTTCAATTTTTTGAGGGGTGTTTAATTTACATCCGGGCACTTGTTCCCCATCTCGTAGGGTGGTGTCAAAGATCAATACGTGATTCTCATCCATAGTTTTAATATTTTAATAAAATCTAAAGTAGAACCTTCCAATTAGCCAATAAATTCATTTAACTTTATATGTCCGATGCCTAATGTTAAAAAATTTATCATTAACACCTGAAAATGAGTGTTATAAGTGTTTTTAAATTATGATATCCAATAGTAAAAAAGATTTTTTATTTGACCTGATAAACAGTCTTTCTCCCTCCGAAAAAAGAAATTTTAAATTGTTCGCTAAGCGGCTTGCCTCAAATGAAGGGGCTAAATTTCTTTTGCTTTTTGATGCATTGGATAAAATGGGGGCTTATAACGAACGGGAACTGCTGGAAAAGGCACCGGTTACAAAAAAGCAATTGTCCAATATGAAAGCTCATTTGTACAAGCAGGTTTTGACTTCCTTACGTCTTTTGTATGCCGATAGGAATATAGAGTTGCAACTGAATGAACAAATTGATTTTGGAAGAATTTTGTTTAATAAGGGCTTGTATATGCAGGGTTTGAAAACCCTTGAAAAAGCCAAGCAGGTGGCAAGTTTATATGGCCTCGATACGATAATGCTAAGGGTTGTGGAAATGGAAAAAGTCATTGAATCCCAGCATATCACGAGAAGCATTAAAAATAGGGCGGATATTCTAAGTGAGGAGGCTGCTGTCTTGTCAAAAAAAGTGGATCTTAAAAATAGGTTTTCAAGTCTTTCCTTGCAGCTGTATGGGATTTATTTAAAGACTGGTTATATCAAAGATAAGGAAGGCAGGGAAATGCTGGAAAACTTTTACAAGCAGAACATGCCTGTATATGATTTTATGACGCTTGGGTTTTATGAGAAAATGTATCTATTCCAAGCCCAGGTATGGTATTTTCATATTATTCAGGATTTCCCGGTTTGCTATAGGGCGGCCCAGCATTGGGTAGATCTCTTTCATTCAGAACCTCAAATGATCAAAGTGGCCACAGGAAGCTATTTGAAGGCTTATCATTACTTGCTGGATACCTTGTTTTATATGGGCTATTATGAGCGGTTCGCTAAGGTGCTGGAGGAATTTAGACTTAGCTTGCGACAAAAGGACTTTGTATGGGATGGGAACAGTAAGATCCTGTCATTTCTCTACCTTTATTCCAATCTAATAAACTTCTATTTTCTTAAAGGGGATTTTACCAAGGGGGTAAAAGAGATTGTGCCTGATTTATTAAAAGACATTGCACCTTTGAAGCGAAAGCTAGATGTGCATCATTTGATGGTTCTGCATTATAAAATTGCTTGCCTTTATTTCGGAAGTGGGGATAATGAAAGGGCTATTGTGTACTTGGATCAGGTGATTGAAAATAGCCAAATAGGATTAAGGGAAGATTTGCAGTGTTTTGCCCATATTCTTAAGCTAATAGCTAGCTACGAGGCAGGGATTGATGAGAAGTTGGATGGGCAGATTAGAAATGTCTATAGGTTTTTAATCAAAATGGACGATTTGCATCAGGTGCAAAAAGAAATGATGCACTTTATTCGTAACCTTAGCCGGATTTATGATCACGAGCTTAAAGGGGCATTTATAGAGTTACGAGAAAAATTACTTGCCTACGAGAACCATCCCTTTGAAAAAAGGGCGTTTTTATACCTGGATATTATCTCTTGGTTGGAAAGTAAAATAGAAAACAGACCTGTACAGGAAATAATCCGACAAAAATTCTCAGAGAAAGTTAAGCGGGAAAAATATAAAATATCAGACAATAGTCTATAAAAAAGCAGCCTGCTCCAGAATAGAGCAGGCTGCTTCGCAGGAATATGTAAGAAATTTAGGCTAAAACCTCTTTTTCCATGATTACCTGTCCTTTATAATACAGTTTACCGTCAAGCCAGAATGCTCTGTGGGGTAAATGAAATTCCCCGGTGGTAGGACACTGAGCCAAACCAGGTGCATTTAATTTATAATGTGTCCTTCTTTTATCTCTTCTGGTTTTGGAAATTTTCCTTTTAGGATGTGCCATATCTATGTAATTTTTAGATTATTCGTTATTTTTTAAATTTTTCAAAGCTTTCCAAAACGGGTTTCGGTCGTCTTTTATTTGTTCTTCTGTCAAGTCACTTTCTCCTGCTTCATAGACAATCCAACCTTCATCTTCGTCGTCTTCATCTTCTTCTGTCAGGTGATCAGGGTGAATTTTTTTTGCAGGGATTCCGAGCAAAATAAATTCATAGATCAATTGCATCACATTGATGCTCTGTGTGTCATTTGTTATGAAATAGATCTCATCATCTATTTCAGCTTCCTCCTGTCCGTACTTGTATATTATCTTATGAGACAAGTCGGTTGGATGATCGAAATTTTCAAGACTTCTGTCACAGGTTATATTTACCTTTCCCTTCAAATTAAAAATAACTTCAATTAAGTTAATTCTTTTGTCAAGCTCTATTTCTACTTTAATAGCGACATCGTTTACTATATCCCTACTGTTTTCAAAATGATCTAGGAACTCGGTATCAATTTCAAAGGTGAAATTGTGCCTGCCTTCTTTCAGTCTGATAATGTCAATATCGAATTTCCTTATGAATTTCATTTTTCGAATTAAGACCGCAAATTTAGAAAAATATTTCTGATTAATAAAATCTACTCTTTAATAATTTCATTAAGTAGCAGTTAAGTTTTCTTTTCTCTTAATCATATCGTGTGCCAGAAAAATTGCAGAACGCATAGAACCGGGGTCAGCGTCATTTTTTCCAGCTATATTGTAGGCTGTTCCATGGTCTGGACTTGTTCTGATAATCGGCAGCCCTGCGGTGAAATTTACCCCTGAATCAAAACACAATGTTTTAAACGGGATTAAACCCTGGTCATGGTACATGGCCAAAACCCCATCAAACCGTTTTTGGTGCATCATTCCAAAGAAACCATCTGAGGGATAGGGGCCAAAAACCAAGGCGCCTTCTTCTTTAAAGCTTTTAACCACAGGTTGGATGATTTCCTGTTCTTCATTTCCTAATAATCCATCTTCTCCAGCATGTGGATTCAAGCCAAGTACCGCAATTTTAGGTTTTGTAATACCAAAATTTTCCTTGAGAGACCGAATCATGATTTTTAACTTCGCCCGAATGGCTTTTTCGGTTACTCCATTTACAATGTCTTTTAAAGATACGTGACCAGTAACTAATCCAATTCGCATGTCTTCAGACACCATAAACATCATGCTTTCCTTGGTGTCAAAAGCATTTGTTAAATATTCAGTATGCCCCACAAAGGGTGTCTCAGTACTGTTGATATTGTTTTTGTTGAGTGGCGCAGTGACTAAGGCGTCCAATTGACCGCTTTTTAAGTCTACTATGGCTTGATCTATGGCAGCCAGGGCCATACTGCCGGCATCTCTTGTTTCTACCCCAGGCATCACCTCAGGTGATTCCTGTACAACATTGATTACATTGATTTTTCTATGGTGAACTTCTTCAATGCTTTTGACCTGAATGAAATTAAAATCGTTTAGCTCCAAAGCTTTTCTATAAAAGGTAAGGGCTTTGCCATGGCCATAGATCACAGGTGTAATCATTTTTTGCAGTCGGTTGTCCAACAAAGCTTTCATTGTCACCTCCGCACCAATTCCATTAATATCACCTATACTAATTCCGATTACGGGTTTATTCTTTTTTATGTTCATGGCCTTTTTGTCTTTGGCTTAATGATAAACTTTTTTTTAATTTTATTATTCAAAATAAAAGGTTTTCAAACGGGGTGAAACCAGTGTTCAATTACAGCTATTTGGCACTCGTTTATCTAGCCAGAATGAGTAGGCAATTGAAGCGCTTTTGAAAATATAATTTAATAGGATACTTCTACTCTGAAGCGTGAATTAACGGCTTTTAATTGATCAAAAGCTGCTTTTGATAATTTTATCAATAGTTTGTTGTTGTCCCCAGTTTCTGGTAACACCCCAACTACTCTTGCAAATACCGTAACATCATTTTCTTCATTTCTGACTCTCATTATTGTTCCTACAGGAGCGTTTCTGTGAAGCACCAAGAATTTTTTGTGATTACCAGTTCCTTCGATAACTTCCGCCTGACCACTTTCCGTTACGTTTTTGAAAGCAGTGGATGTGCTGATGTTCTTTGTTGGAGGGGTTGCACTTTCAGAGTTGGTAAGCTCTGCACTAGGTTTGTTATTTCCTGGCAATTGAGTGACTGGGATATTGGCATTGGTTTCCCTACCTACTTTTAGGGTTTGTCCAACAGATAAGTTGTTTGAAGAAAGCCCATTCCATTTAATGATGTCTTCAACGTTTGCCTCGTACTTTCTGGCTATGGCAAACAAAGTTTCTCCTTGAACTACCTGATGGGATATCCAATTGCCTGTAGTGGATACAGAAGGAGAAGTAGGAGCAGTAGATGGACTGGCAGGCACTGGGGCCGGAGCTTCTTCAGTTTTAACTTTTTCTACCTTTTCCTTAGGCTGTTTTTTCTTTGTGTTTATTTTTTCAGCGGCAACGGCTACTGTTTGAGGTGTTGCTTCAACAGGTTTTTCTACCTTCTTTTCTACAACAGGAGCTTCTAATTGCTCGATGCCTTCTATGATAAGCGCTTGGCCTACGCTTAGATCAGTGCCTTTCAGGGCATTGGCCTCCATTAGCTTTTCCATGCTAATATTATATGACTTGGCAATTGAGAAAAGCGTTTCTCCAGGTGTCACATGGTGTACTTTAGCACCCTCAGGGATAGCCTGTTTCTCAATATAGGGAACCCTGATACGTTGCCCAATTTTTAGCCCATCCTTTAAAGTATCATTGTTTTGGACGATTTCATTTACAGGCGTATTGTATCTCCTTGAAATTCCAAATAAAGTCTCTTGAGGATCTACTTGGTGAATAATATAGGATTTACCTCCTATTTTTTCTACTCCTACAGAATCCCTATCCACAAGTAATGCTCCTTTAGATGGGACAGCAAGGCCAATCATCCCTATAATCAATATCCAGCACTTCATTTTACTATCGGTTTTTAACAATAAATTTCTAATAATCATGCAAATTTGATATTTATTTTATCAATTGCAACTCCATTTTATACCAATAGGGGCGATGATCATTTTTATTGGTATATTCATACAGAAATATTAAACAGGTATTTAAAATGAAATTCTGGTTTAGCTTATCCATCTATATTTTCGTCAATTTTATTGTGGTTCCATTTGTTCAGGGACAAACTGAACAATCTAAGGACTCTTTAAAGACCGTGTATGTGTTTGAAATGAAGGATGATATAGATCCTAGAATGAACAGGAAAGTTAGAATGGCAATGGAAGATGCGGTGGAGAAAAAGGCTGCATTGATCATTGTTCATATGGACACCTATGGAGGGGCAGTTAATGATGCTGATGATATCCGAACAAGCTTTCTGGAATCCAAAATTCCCATTGTTTCATTTATTGATAAAGATGCGGCATCAGCTGGGGCATTGATATCCATAGCTTGTGATAGTATTTATATGGCAAAAGGAGGAAGTATCGGGGCTGCTACAGTGGTGATGGGGGGCTCAGGTGAGGCTGCGCCGGACAAATACCAGTCTTATATGCGTTCAATGATGAGAAGTACTGCTGAGGCTAGGGGGAGGAATCCTCAAATTGCTGAAGCCATGGTAGATGAAAATATTGAGGTTGAAGGAGTTTCTAAAAGTGGAGAAGTCATTACCTTCTCTGTCTCTGAGGCTATAGAAAATGGTTTTTGTGAAGCTCAGGTTTCTTCTATTGAGGAAATTGTTGCTAGATATGGGCTAACAAACTATGAGATCTACAAATATTCTCCTTCAGCTACTGAAGACATCATTTCTCTTTTTCTCAATCCGGCGGTAAGTGGGTTTCTGATTTTGATCATTTTTGCTGGGATTTATTTTGAGATACAAACACCAGGTATAGGTTTTCCGCTTGTGGCAAGTGCTATAGCCATGCTATTGTATTTTATCCCCTATTACCTTACAGGTCTCGCAAGCAATTGGGAATTGGTGGTCTTTATAGTAGGGATAGTCTTATTGGCCCTGGAAATATTTGTCGTACCGGGCTTTGGGGTATTTGGAATTCTGGGGATTGTCTGTATTCTTTCCGGTTTAACAATGGGTATGCTGCCAAATGAACAGTTTGACTTTACTTTTGTAAGTTCCGGGAAACTGTTTGCAGCCTTATTGACAGTGATATTGGCCGCAACCATTGCTACGGTTCTGATCTTTACTTTGACACCCAAAATCAATCAATGGGAAAGTTTTAGTAGGATTTCTCTGGCTGATACACAGCAGAAATCTGAGGGTTATACCTCTTCTTTTTATAGTCAGGAAATGCTTGGTAAGGAAGGGGTTTCTCATACCCGCTTGATGCCGAGTGGGAAGGTAATCATAGAGGATGAGATGTATGATGCTTATTCTAGGGGAGAATTTATTGATAAGGGAGAGAAAATCAAGGTGATAAGTACTGAGGGTACCTCGTTGAGAGTGAAAAAAAATGAGGTTTAATTTTCTACCTAAGGAATAAAAATTCAGTTCTTTCATCATGCCTCTCGATTTTTACTAAATTTCGAAATCAAAACCCTCTTTTTAAGGAATGAGATTTATTAGAAGAATTTATTCTATCTATGGCAGCATCGGATTTATTATGGCCTTCCTGATTTTGCTGCCAAAATTTATTTATACCATTGAGGTCCCGGGTAAGAAAAGTCAAGGGAGAAAATTAAACAGAATTTGGTCAAAGCTGTTTTTTGGAATGCTATTTTTTAAAGTGAAAATAGAGAACCGAAATCACCTAAAGGAAAGCGAACAGTTTATTTTTGTGTCTAATCATTTTTCCTATTTGGATATTCCCGTGCTCGGGTTAATACCATTTGATCTTGTGTTTATAGGTAAAAGCTCACTGGCTAAAGTGCCATTGTTCGGATACATGTTTAAAAACTTACACATTGCAGTGGATAGGAATAGCTTAAAAAGCAGAGGAGAATCGATGCTAAAAGCCAAAAAAGCGTTGGATGAAGGTGCTAGCGTGGTGTTTTTTCCTGAAGGAGGGATTTCAAGTGAGGCTCCGCCTGCCATGGCAAGGTTCAAGGATGGAGCTTTTAAATTGGCTTTAGATAAACAAATTCCGATTATTCCTGTCACTTTATCTTACAATCACTTAATTTTGCCAGACGATGGTAAGTTTTTGTTGCGCTATAAACCGGTAAAAGTAGTCATCCATGAGCCTATTACCGTAAAAGGTTCCGGGCCTAATGAGGTGAAAGAAATTAAGGAGAAATGCTTTGCCATTATCCAAGAGCAACTTAATAAAGACAATAAACCATTAGCATTTAAAAAAGAAAATTCATGAAACTAGATATCAATTCTCTTAAAAAAATAGCCCACCTAGCCAGACTTGAGTTTGACGAAAACAGTGCGAAAAAAATGACCACTGATATGACGCAGATCCTTGACTGGGTAGAAAAACTAAATGAGGTGGATACCGACAATGTTGAACCCCTTATTACCATGTCTTCTGAGGAAAATGTAATGAGAAAAGATGAGGTAGGACAGCACTTGGACCATGAAAAAGGGCTTAAAAATGCACCGCAGAGAGATTCCGATTATTTCCGTGTTCCAAAAGTAATGGAATAATGCGCCGGTCAATCTGGCAGAACTTAATCTTTTTCTTTTTTTTGGCTGCTCTTATCGGTGCAGGGATAGGATTGTTGTGGTTAGAATTTGCGGGAGATTCTTTTCAATCTGCCCAACTTTTAACGCTTGAAGAAAGAACTAATGTTCCTTTAGGAAGCTTTCTTTTAGCCTTGAGTTCTTTAGAATTAGAGGTTCAGAATTTCTTGCTTCTTGATCAATTTGAGACTGCCCCATTGCTTACTTACCCCATCTTGACACAAGTGATGGGGATTGGTGTGTGGCTGCTTTTGTTGTTGTTTATTGTTTTGATAACACTATTGAAGCGACAGGCATTTTTGATAGGAGCAGGAGTGCTGATATTATTATTAAGCGTTAGCGGAGTAAACAGCTTAAATATTGGAGGGATAGGCACCAATATTCCCTTGGGGATCTGCTTGCTGTTCCTTTTGGCTCCAGCAGCTATCATTCGCCTCTTTTTCAATTATTTGTCATTAAGCTTTAGGATGACATTAATTCTGGGTTTGGGGATAGCGGGATTAGCTGTCTTAATTTACCTTGCTCAGGCCCCTTCACCGACTTATTTGTTGTCAGAAAACCTGTTTTTAATGGCCCTTGTCATGGGCAGTGGTTTTATTCTATACATTGGGCATTCTTTTGTTTCCGCAGCTTATTTGTTTTTAGCCAAACTGAATAGAGGTATTGGCATCAAGATCGGTTGGCATTTCGCCATTGTGTCTACTTTGTATTTGGTATTAGCGGCTTTGGTTTTTCTTGAAGCTACAGGTGATTGGCACAAATGGCCCTTACCTTCATTCCAACTTTTACTTTTTCTTATTGCTGTTGTCGGCTTTTTCGATATTCACTTTAGAATTAAATATTACCCTCAGGCTTTCAATGAGCCTTGGATAGGTAAGGCTTTTTATCTGGGAGGGTTTGCGATTTGCCTTTTGGTGCTTTTTAAGGCGGAACTGTCAGGAAATACACCCATGATAGATTTTACGCATCATGTATTTGCCTATAGTCAGCTTGGTTTTAGCGTTTTATTCTGTCTATACATTTGGGTGAATTTTTCTGCTATAATAAATAGTGGGAATGCCATTGAAAAAATAATGTATAAACCGCCCTTTTTCCCTTATTTTCATATGAGGCTAGGAGGAACCATAGCGGTGTTGATTTTGATGGTTTATGCTGCGGGGATTATTGCCATACAATTTGGTACTTCATCAACTCACTTGTCAGCTGATTATTATTATACTACCAAAAGACCAGTTGAAGCATCCGTACTCTACGAAAATGCCTTTGATAGGTATCGCTCAAACGACCATGCACTTTATGCAGTAAGCAATATATATCTGGAACAAAATCAACCTACTCTGGCTCTCAAAACATTAGAAAGAAGTTTTGAACAGAACCCTCAGGTAAAGGATATTTTGCTTTTGAGTAAAATGTTAGAAAAGCGTTCAAGGGCCAATGAGGCAGTTTATTATTTGGAAGAAGGATTGAAATACTATCAGGGAAACCCTTTTTTAGCAAATAATCTCGCGCTGGTTTACCATAGGATGAACCTTCCTAAGGAGGCATTAAATACCTTGGATAAAATGGAAGGATTTGAGGAAGTGAGCCTGCTTAATGCTACCGGGATTAAAATTGCGCATGGTTTGCCTTTGGAAGAAGAAAATCTTTCGGCTCCTGGTCTAAAGAATGAAATCAATCTGTTAGCAGCTAAGAATGCAGGGGGAGAGACTGTGCCTTTAGAGATCAATTCATTTGAGAATGACCTTACCAATGATTTGATAGGAAGGTCATTGATTAGGAATTTTCTAACGAATACCGAAAAAGGTTATTTTAATAGTATGCTAAGTGCAGACCTTGATTCAATGCTAAATCAGGAAGAACTTTCCTTATCGGTAGAGCAAAGTTTAAAAGAATCTGGCTTGATATTGAAGTACAAATCCGGCGATATTAAGGGATTACTTGAACACTTAAATGGAATGGCCTTTAGGTTCAGTCAGGATGCAGGTTTTTATCATGCATTTGCAGGATGGGTTCTATCTGAACAAGGTGATTTTGAAAAAGCAGCGATTGAATGGAAGCAAGCATCCTTAAAAGGCTATTCGAAATTCACATCTGACCACTTGCCATTCTTGTATTTCGGTGAATTGAAAGAGGAATCGGCCTTTATTTCAGCAAGCCAAAAAGTGGATTTCCCTAATTGGATGCGATTTGATAAGTCGGGACAATTGTTAGAGAATGACACTGTAAAACTTTACCAAACCTTGGCAAGACTTCCAGGGATGTTGGGTAAAGAATTATTGCCAACATTGAGGTCTTTGGAAAGTGATAGAAATAAAGAAATTCTTGCCGGAGAAATTATAAAAAGAAAATCTCACTGGCTTGAAGAAAATACGCTTGAGGAACTGCTCCCAATAGCAAATAATAGCGGGCAATTTACTGTGGAAGGTTCTTCTCTTGAAGAGTATCTCCAAAAGGTTAAGGTTGGCGGGACACTAGCCAGTGATAATAGTGAAATTACAGTCCTTAACCCGTATTTGACACCTATGGTTTTGGCGCAGATGGAACAAATTGAGGAGGCGGAGAAACGTTATGAATTGCTACAGGGAGCTTGCCAATTCAATAAAGATCCGGTTTTGTGGGTAACGTTAGTGAAATATTGCCGTATAATTGGACTAGACCAATATGCCAGTGCCAATTTAAGGCTAATGGCTGAGTGGATTGGTCAGGAAGACCTAACTGAATTACAGTTGAAATTTCTATAATTCCTTTGGTATAATTTAACAGGTTGAATTCCTGTTTTTGAGCAATATACCCTATCTTCACATTCTAAATCCCAAATTATGCCAGAAATCATTAAAACCAAAGAAATACGTAAAGTATACAGAATGGGAACCGAGGAAGTCAAAGCACTCAAATCGGTGAGCATTAGTGTAAACAGGGGAGAGTATGTGGCTTTTATGGGGCCTTCCGGATCTGGAAAGTCTACTTTAATGAACATTATTGGCTGTTTAGATACACCTAGTTCGGGGCAATATATCTTGAATAGCAAAGATGTGAGTGACATGAGTGAAGATGAGCTGGCAGAGATAAGGAACAAAGAAATCGGTTTCGTATTTCAGACTTTCAATTTGTTACCGCGGGCAACTTGTTTAGAAAATGTGGCCTTACCTTTGATTTACGCAGGGTTTAATAAAGCAGATAGAGAAGAAAAGGCTTTTCTTTCCTTAAAAAGTGTTGGCTTAGATGATAGGATTCATCACAAGCCCAATGAACTTTCTGGTGGGCAAAGACAAAGAGTAGCTATTGCCCGAGCTTTAGTAAATGATCCTAGTATCATTTTGGCAGATGAACCAACGGGTAATTTGGATAGTAAAACCTCCTATGAAATAATGGACCTTTTCCATGTTTTGCATCAGAAAGGAAACACCATTATAATGGTTACACATGAGGATGATATTGCGCATTATGCGCACCGAGTAATTCGGCTTAGGGATGGGCTGGTAGAGTCTGATGAAAGAAATCCCAACCCAACTGTTATAGATAAAACGGTTATTTGAAATCAAAAAGAATTAAATGAAAATATACACCAAAACGGGAGATAAAGGCAAAACATCCCTTTTTGGGGGTACCAGAGTGAATAAATCTCATTTGAGAATTGACGCTTATGGTAATGTTGATGAATTAAATGCAAATGTAGGTTTACTGAGAGATCAGGTAAAGAATGAAAAGATCTCCGGGGTTTTGTACAAAGTTCAGGACAGGCTATTTGTAATAGGAGCGATCTTGGCTTGTGATCCTGATAAGAAAGGAATGAAGCTTCCTGAATTTAATGAGGAAGATGTTCATTTTCTAGAATTAGAGATTGACAGAATGGAGGCAAATCTTCAGCCTTTAAAGAGTTTTATCATTCCAGGAGGTCATCCAGTAGTTTCTTCGGCACATATTGCACGGACAGTATGTAGGAGAGCGGAAAGGTCAATGGTGTTGTTGTCGGAAAATTCTCAAGTGGATGTAGTATTATTGGAATATGTCAATAGGCTTTCAGATTATTTGTTTGTTCTAGGAAGGCAATTGGCAAAAGATTTAAATGTAAATGAAATCACCTGGCATGCAGGTGCGTAAATAATTATGGATAAAACATTAAACATAGATATAATTAAGTCATCAACATCAAAATTGGGAACCACTAATTTTGATGAGCTTTCATTTGGACAGACCATTAGTGATCACATGTTTGTGGCGGACTATATAGATGGTGCTTGGCAAAACCTAAAAGTTGTGCCTTATGCTCCTCTACAGCTTAATCCAGCTAATGCAACCTTGCATTATGGCCAATCTGTCTTTGAGGGAATGAAAGCATATCGAAATGAACAAGGGGAGATCTTGGTTTTCAGAGGTGATGCCAATCAGCAGAGATTAAATGAATCTGCGAAGAGAATGTGTATTCCTGAATTGCCTAAGGAAATTTTTATGGAGGGAATGCGTAGCTTATTAGAAGTGGATAGAGAATGGGTACCTAAGCAAACAGGATGTTCTCTGTATCTCCGTCCCTTTATATTTGCAGCAGATGATTACTTGGGCATTAGACCATCAAAAAAATACAAATTTATGATCTTGGCTTCTCCTGTAGGGAAGTATTATGCGAAACCTGTTGCCGTGAAGGTAGAAACCAGATTCGCAAGAGCCATAGAAGGAGGAACAGGAGCAGCAAAGGCAGCAGGTAATTATGCCGGCTCACTCTATCCAGCATTGAAAGCCCAAAAAGATGGCTATGACCAACTTTTGTGGACAGATGGAAAGACCCATCAGTATATCGAAGAAAGTGGAACCATGAACGTCATGTTTGTTATAGATGGGGTGTTGATTACAGCTCCTACTACCACTGGCACTATTCTTAAAGGCATTACTAGGGACAGTGTTTTAACCTTGGCCAAAGAGATGGGAATGCCTGTTGAAGAGCGATTCTTAACAGTCATTGAACTTGAAGAAGCACTCAATTCCGGGAAATTGGAAGAGGCATTTGGAACAGGGACCGCAGCAACAGTCGCATTTATAAGATTAATAAATATTCATGGCAAAGATTATGAATTGCCTGAAGTTTCAGAAGATGCATTTTCTGTTCAGATCTTGGAGGGCCTCGACAATATCAAATATGGCAAAGTTCCAGATAAGTACAACTGGATAATGAAGTATTAATCCTTGTCAATTTAAGTCTTGTGAATATTGTTTAGCTTATGAAAGTCCTTATCAGGGCCCTATTGTTTTTAAGTCTGATTTCTTTAGTCCAAGGGACAGCATTAGCTCAGAATTACCTGATCTTGCAAAAAGGTGCTAACGAAAAATCACGTATTACCTATGAGGTGGGAGATGAATTTATCTATTTGCAAGAAGGGAATGATTACTATATCAAAGATGTGATTCGTGAAATTGATAGAGACTATATTGCTTTGAAAGAGAATGTTCTAAGCTTGAAGCAAATTAAAGCCATAGACATTAGAGATAAAGATGAGCGAAATCAAACCCTAGCTAATTTAACCTTGCTGCCAATAGCAGGAGGCACCTTGTTGATGCTGGCAGGTGGGATAAATAGTCTGGCTGCGGATGGTGGAATCCATTACAGTACAGGTGTTTGGACGACTTCGGCAGCCTTGATAGGTGCCGGGATATTGATAAAAAGCCTGAGGTACAAGAAATTTAAAGTAGGGAAGAAGAAAAAGATAATGGTCATCACCGTTGAGGCTTCAGAATAGACTAAAACATTATGATTCTCACATTGCCCTTGGGAGAAGAATCTAAATTACATTATTGTAAGAGAAGGGTTTGGCTTTAAACCCTAATTCCCCATAGCTGCTTATAAGTGTTTACCTTTTTTAATCCAATGAATTAAATTGGTTATTTAGTAGTAATTCAGCAAATTTGCATTTTAAATAAATAAATAAAACATTATGACATCAGATCAATTGAAAGATTTGAAGGCCCGAGTAACGGCCTTGAGGAGGTATCTTTGACTACGATCGTAAGAAATCAGAAATAGAAGAGTTTGAAGCCATTTCAGTACAACCGGGTTTTTGGACCGATACTGAAGAGGCAGAAAAAGTAATGAAGCAGATCCAAGCGCGTAAAGCCTGGACTTCTCAGTACGAAACCATAGATACAGGTGTCCAGGATTTGGAAGTGCTGTTTGAGTTTTATAATGCAGGAGAAGTTTCGGCAGAAGAACTGGATATTGAATTCGATAAAAACCTCAAACTAGTTGAGGACCTGGAATTAAAGAAGATGCTCAGTGGAGAAGAGGACCAACTTAGTGCTATGTTGGAAATTAATCCTGGTGCCGGTGGTACTGAAAGCAATGACTGGGCCTCAATTCTTCTCCGTATGTACATCATGTGGGGAGAGAAAAATGGTTATAAGGTGAGAGAAGTAGATCTTCAAGAAGGTGAGGTTGCAGGGATTAAATCTGCTACTCTGGAATTTGAAGGGCCGCTAGCATATGGGTTTTTGAAATCAGAAAGTGGTGTTCACCGATTGGTCAGGATTTCTCCATTTGATAGTGGAGGGAGAAGGCATACATCTTTTGCCTCTGTTTATGCTTACCCTGTAGTAGATGATACCATCAATATAGATATTAGCCCTGCTGATATTGAATTGCATACATCGCGTTCAGGTGGTGCTGGGGGGCAAAATGTAAATAAAGTTGAGACGAAAGTACAACTTACGCACAAGCCTACGGGCATAGTGGTAGTATGCCAGATAGAGCGTTCTCAATTAGCGAATAGGGAGAAGGCCATGCAAATGTTGAAATCCCGGTTGTATCAACTGGAGATGGAAAAAAGAAATGCAGAAAGAGCCAAGGTAGAATCAGGGAAAATGAGGATAGATTTTGGTTCACAAATCAGGAACTATGTTCTGCATCCTTACAAATTAGTAAAAGATGCACGTACCGGACATGAAACTTCAGATGTTCAAGCGGTTTTAGATGGAGGACTAAATGAATTTATTAAATCCTATCTATTGGCCCAAAGTGAAGAAGAAGTTAAAGATAAAGATTAAAAAAAAGCCTGAATTTTCAGGCTTTTTTATATCCATTTAGGAAGAAAAGCTGGTAGCAATTACGATTTGGATTAACGATCACTGTCGTTAATTAAGTACGATTTCATCTACCATTAGATAGGCTTTTTGTCCTGAAGAATTATGCCAAGAAGGTAATTTATCTACTGGACTGGCTACTATTTTTAAATGTTGTATTCCATTTTCTGAATAAGGAATTTCAACCTGTCTCAAAAAAGAAGGGGAATTTTTTTCAAGTGCTTGTGGACGGAAAGTTTTTGAAAGTTTCCAGTTTTGACTAGCATCAGGTCTTGTCCATATTTCTACCTCTTTTGGAGGGAAGAACCTTGATCCTACGTTTTGCCATAGAGAGATAGCCATTGATGAAATATCGGTTGGTTCTTTGAATTCCATTTCCACTTCTAGAGGATTGTTTAAAAAACCCAACCAGTTTAGATTCCATACATCGGGTATGGCTTTCTTTTTGTCGAAAAGGCTTTCTTTACCATCTCCTTTATACCTATCCTCTGGTAGATGAAGCATCTCAAAGGAAGTTGGGCTTATGGTAGCCCTGATAAATTCAGCTTCTGAAACGGTACTGCCTATCCAACCCTCTGCAAAGGCTCGGGCTTTAATGGTTATGTTTTCTTTTATTTCAAGAGGCTTTTCATAAAGCATGTAATTACTACTATCGGGTTCACTACCATCCAAGGTGTAATAGATGCTTGTGGTACCAATAGGATGGGTGAGTTTAACTTCAAGTTTATCTTTGAAAAAGGCTTTGTCAAAACGAATTACTGGTGGGTTTAACATCAGTAAGGTTGACTTTTCCTCTGTACCTATTTCAATGGTGGTTTGAGGCAAGGCAGCTATTAGTTTTTCCAGTGATTCTTTAGAAAGTCCTGTATTCCAAAGAAAAAGCTTTTTAACATTCTTAAGCTTGGATATAGGTTCTATAGCCTCATCAGTTAAATTATTTCCAGCCAGAGAAAGTAAAGAAAGATTCTCCAGACCTATCAATGCCTGCAAACCCTCACCTTTGATATCGGTAAAGTTCAAATACAGTTTTTCAAGGTTAGGGAATGCACTAAGTGAAGCCAAATCCTCATCCTTCACAGGCATGTTATTTAAATTAATGGAGATTGTTTGCACTTTGACTTCGGAAAGCTCCTTCAGGGAGTTAGGATCAAAGTTCGCCCGGCCAAAATAACTAATAGATAGGGCAGGGGATTCTATTCCTAGAGGCTGTATTTTGCGGTAGAAATTATTAAGGGCCTCAATTTTTTCATCAGAAACTGCAGCAAATTCATAGACTTTTGGAGCTGCAGAAAATTTTTCAACTGCCAGTTTATAAATGCTGCTGGTATCAGGCAGTGCCATAACTTTCTCATCAATAATGGCTCCGGAACTAATCCAAGCCTCCAGAATTAATCTTTCCTCTTCGGTAAGCTGGGGCTTGCCTTCAGGGGGCATGTGTTCTTCATCCTCTTCAGGTAGGTTTATTCGGTGAGCCATTAGGCTGTTTTCTAAGTCAAAAGGCTCAACGGCTGGTCCGGACTCACCACCTTTTAATAAATTCTCAGGGGTATCCATTCTTAGTTCTCCTTTTTGCTTGGATGCTTTGTGACAGCTAAGGCATTTATTTTCAATAATTGGATAGATCAAGTGAGGGAAAACCTCTGCTTCTTCCAAGCTTACCATCACTACTTCATTATTTTCAATAGGTGCAGTGATGAAATTTTCACCATGAGTAATTGATGCACCTAAATGTCCTGAAACGATAACTATCAAAGCTAGGAATGATGCACCGACTTTAATTACCAACTGCTTTTGACTGTCGATAAAATAATAAAGTAAGGAAGAACCCCAGAAGATCCCCAAACCGGTCCACTTGTGCCAAAAAAGCGCCTCTTTCGCGTACCCTGTTTCATGAGACAGTAATAGTCCGGCAATTACGGTAAAGCCAGCTGTAAGTGCTCCAAGTAGCAATAGGTCTGTCCCGTATTCTCTGCTGTCTTCCTTTTTGGGGAGGAATTCGGGAATGCCTACAAGTAAAACAGCCAATAAAATGATTACAATTGGAAAATGCAGTAGAAGTGGATGCATTCTACCAAATACATGAAGCCAGTCAGGAATCAATACCCTGCTTTCTGCAAGCACTAAGAACAATACAAAGACATTTACAGCAAAAAGCACCTGAGCCAGAATGGACTTCAATTTTGATGTTAACATAGATGGGGAAATAGATTTTTTACTTCGGGTTAAAATTGTTAGGCCATAAGACCATTGACTATATTTCCGGCAACATCTGTAAGCCGGTATCTTCTTCCCTGATGTCTAAAGGTGAGTTTCTCGTGTTCCACGCCCAGTAAGTGTAACATGGTGGCATGAAAATCATGAACGTGTACCGGATCCTTGACAATGTTGTAACCAAATTCATCAGTCTCTCCATAGGTGACGCCTGGTTTTATTCCACCACCTGCCATCCACATCGAAAAAGCCCTTGGGTGATGGTCTCTTCCGTAGTTGTCAGCTGAAAATCTTCCTTGACAGTAATTGGTTCGGCCAAACTCTCCTCCCCAAATGACCAAGGTTTCATCCAATAAGCCTCTTTGCTTTAGATCTGTAATTAAGGCAGCGGATGCCTGATCTGTATCCTTGGCTTGTAATGCCATCTCATTAGGGAGGTTGCCATGTTGATCCCAGCCTTGGTGATAAAGCTGCACAAATCTGACGCCATTTTCGGACAATTTTCTAGCTAGCAGGCAGTTGGCCGCATAGGTACCGGAAACCAGACACTCAGGACCATATAGTTTTACAATGCTGTCTGGTTCTTTACTTACGTCAGTGACTTCAGGAACAGCTGTTTGCATCCGGTAAGCCATCTCATATTGTTGAATTTTGGCACTGATTTCAGGATCGCCGAATGATTGGTAATTTATTTGATTAAGTGCTGAAATTTTATCCAGCATCCTCCTTCTATCCATTTTGCTCATACCTTCTGGGTCATTGAGGTATAGCACAGGGTCATCACCGCTAGAAAATTGAACACCTTGGTGAACTGATTCCAAAAAACCATTTGTCCATAGCTTAGAGTAAACCCCTTGTCCATTCCCTTTGCCTCTTGATAAGAGCACACAGAAACTAGGTAAATTATTATTCTCACTTCCAAGGCCATAGCTAAGCCATGCACCCATACTAGGTCGGTTCCCTACCTGTGCACCTGTTTGGAAGAAAGTAAGGGCAGGATCATGGTTAATAGCTTCTGTATGCATGGATTTTACTATACAGATGTCATCTACAATCTTAGCCGTATGAGGAAAAAGATCACTTACCCAAGCCCCAGATTTCCCATATTGCTTAAATCCATAAGCAGAACCAACCAATGGAAAGGACGATTGTCCGGCAGTCATACCGGTCAGACGCTGTCCCTGTCGAATCGAATCGGGAAGTTCTTCTCCAATTCTTTTGTTAAGCATGGGTTTGTAATCGAAAGATTCTAATTGGCTCGGAGCTCCGTTTTGAAACATATAAATAACTCTTTTCGCTTTGGGTGCGAAATGAGGGATGCTTGCCATTAATTTGTCCGTGTCCAGTTGGGGTTGGCCATTAAATAAATCTGGTATTAAAAGAGATCCCAAGGCCACACTTCCTAAGCCCAGACTTAACTTAGATAGGAATTTCCTCCTATTTTCATTCAATCCATTTTCTACAATTTCTTTTTCCATATCAGGTTTTGGTAATCGCTTCTTCAACATTGTATATAGCCACCAATACTTGCATAAGGGCAGCCGTTTCGGGGGTGTCGCTAAATTGATCCAAAGGAAACTCTCCAGCTTTCACCGTTTCTAAAATTGTTTCAGGCTTTTGCTTGAATCTTTTTAGTTCTTCTTGATGGTACTCTATCAAAAGGGCCAACTCTTCTTCTTTTGGAGCTCTACATATGATTTTGAAAAAAGCCTCTTTTATTGCTTCATCATCTTCTTTTCCCTCCCTTATTAAGTTATTGGCAAGGACACGTGATGCCTCAAGGATCAATGGATCATTGAGCATGGCCAATGCCTGTAAGGGTGTGTTGGTTCTGTTTCTTGTTACTTCACATACGTCCCTATTGCTTCCATCGAAAATGATTGGTTTAGGTGGGGGAGATGTAAGCTTGATAAAGGTGTACAAGCCTCTTCTGTAAAGGTCATTTCCTATGTCTTGTCGATATTCTGCCAATTCTCCTCTACCCGAAGTAGCTGCTTCCCATAAGCCCTCAGGCTGGTAAGGTTTGACACTGGGACCGCCGATCTCATCGGATATAAGCCCGCTGCTGGCTAGTACTAAGTCACGAATGTGTTCGGCATTTAGTCTTATCCTTGGATATCTGGCCAAATATAAGTTGTCCGGATCTGCCTCTATTTTGTTTTTATCCACAGTAGCTGACTGTTGGTAAGTGGCTGAACTCAATATTTTTTTAATTAAGTACTTGACGTCCCAGCCACTTTCCCGGAAATCAACAGCTAGCCAATCCAGTAATTCCGGATGTGTAGGTAATTTTCCCTGCATACCGAAATCACCTGCAGATCTCACTATTCCTGCGCCAAAAAACTCCTGCCACATCAAGTTGACAAATACCCTTGCCGTTAATGGATTATCCTCAGCAAATGTCCATTGGGCTAAACCCAGTCGGTTTTTGGGGTATTTGTTTTCATCAAATTTGAGAATGGCCTCAGGGGTGGATGGGGTAACCATAGTGGTAGGCTGATCGTAAATGCCTCTATCCAATATGTAGGTTTGCCTTAACGTGTCTTTGAAATCATCCATAACCGAAACCATAATTTTGCTGGTGTCCTGATGATTAACAAAATCTAATATTCCTTCCAAATCCTCTTTTTCCACCCACATTATAGGGTGTTTAGCTGGTTTGGATACGCTTACATCTCCTTCATAGCCTTGCTCAGGAGTATTGTTGAAAAAAGAATACATTTGAAAATAATTCTCCTGAGAGATTGGATCATATTTGTGGTCATGACACTGTGCGCATTCTACAGTCATACCAATTATAGCTTTGCTAAAAGTATTGGTTTTGTCTAGAATGTATTCCACCCGGTATTCTTCTGGTATTACTCCACCTTCCTCAGTGTATTTATGGTTCCTATTAAATGCGGTTGCCAAGATTTGTTCTTTGTTTGCATTCGGCAACAAATCTCCAGCTAGCTGCCAGGTTATAAATGTGTCGTAAGGTAGGTTTTTGTTGAAAGCATGGATGACCCAGTCCCTGTAAGGCCACTGTGTTCTGATATTATCGTCTTGGTAGCCATAAGAATCTGAATACCTTGCAATGTCCATCCACAATACAGCCATCCTTTCTCCAAAAGAGGGTTTACTAAGTAGCTTATCTATGATTTTTTCTGTTGCATTTTCAGAATCGTCGGCTTCATAAGAACGCATCAGTTCCATGGTCGGAGGTAATCCGGTAAGGTCCAGACTTAGCCTTTTGAGAAGAAGCATTTTATCAGCAGGTTCATTTGGTTTGAGGCCCAGTTGGTCCAATTTGGCCAATACAAAATGGTCTATTTCATTGTTTGCCCATTCAGCATTTGAGGTTTTGGGGAGTGGACTTTTTGTGGGAGGAACAAATGCCCAATGTGGTTCATATTTAGCTCCTTGCTTGATCCATTTTTTAATGGTTTCAATCTCTGTAGCACTAAGTTTAAGATTAGATTCTGGAGGAGGCATCATCTCAGAAGCATCCGTCGATTCAATTCTTGCAACAATTTCTGATTTTGCCGGATTTCCCGGCACTATGGCATGTGCTCCGGGATTTTCTTTAAGTGCGGCGTACGCACTTTCCTCACTGTCAAGCCTTAAACCTGACTCGCGTTTGTTTTCATCAGGTCCATGACAAGCAAAACAGTTGTCTGACAAAATAGGTCTAACGTGAAAGTTATAACTGACCTGATCTCCAGATGTCAGTACATCAGCTTCTGATGCTTTTTCTGAACATGAAGTAAAAATTAAAATCGATACTAGAAGTATTTGGGTTAAGTGCCTAAGCATATGTTTTCTTGGCTTGCTTAAATTGTTAATAATGAACAATTTCATAATTTAAAGCTAAATATACAAGCAATAATTAGAATTCTACTTGATTGGTAATACAAGAAAATATTATTCCAAAAAAACCGTATAATCACATTTAAAAATTGGGTAAACAGTGATCTTAGCCATTAAGTTAATAGTTGTATAAGCGGAAATGGCTAAGCTAGGAATAAACTTCTGGTTAGGGTTTAGGAAAAGTAAATAGGTCTCATTTTGGGGAAATTTAGTATCTTAAATCCTAAATATGCAATAGACAATCTATTACTTGCTGAAATCGCTTCAAAATCAGCCGTTTCGTTGCTGTTTTCAATTTCACCATAGCGGTGCTATGCTTAATTTTCCAAACAGCCTGGTTTTCTTACGATAGTCACCCTACCTATGAACACGGGACAGGCTTCACCCCTGACATTGTCAGGTCGGAGAAATCCTATTACATAATCCGGGTTTAATTGCTGTGAATTATAGTCTGGGCTAAATAAAAAAAGGAGAAGTTTTACCTTCTCCTTTTTCAGTGGTGTATTCAATTTATATTGTTTTAGTCTTTTTAGGATTTTTTCACCTTTGAAAAATCAAAGTCTTCCAGAAATTTCGTAGTGAAATTACCTGCATTAAATTCAGGGTCTTCAAGTAAAGCCAAGTGGAAAGGAATAGTGGTTTTGATACCATCGATCACAAACTCTTCCAGAGCTCTTTTCATCCTAACAATAACCTCTTGTCTAGATTGAGCACTTACGATAAGCTTAGCAATCATAGAATCATAGTTGGGAGGAATAACATAACCGGCATAAACATGACTGTCGATTCGTACTCCTTTGCCTCCAGGGAGGTGAAGATTTACGATTTTCCCTGGGCTCGGTCTGAATCCATTAGAAGGGTCTTCCGCATTGATACGGCACTCCATGGCGTATAATTTAGGGAAGTAATTTTTCCCACTTATTTTTTCACCAGCAGCTACCTTGATTTGTTCTTTGATCAAATCAAAATCAGTTACTTCTTCTGTGATCGGATGTTCTACCTGTATTCTGGTATTCATCTCCATAAAGTAAAAGTCCCTGTTTTTGTCCACCAAAAACTCTATGGTACCTGCACCCTCGTAGCCTATGGCTTCTGCACCTTTGATGGCGGCAGTTCCCATTTTTTCTCTCAACTCATCTGTGATAAATGGAGAAGGGGTTTCTTCTACTAATTTTTGATGCCGCCTCTGAATAGAACAGTCTCTTTCAGATAAATGACACGCTTTGCCAGAAGAATCACCTATGATCTGAATTTCAATATGTCTTGGTTCTTCGACAAATTTTTCAAGGTACAATCCGTCATTACCAAATGCTGCTGCAGATTCCTGACGTGCATCGTCCCAGGCTTTCTTGAATCCAGAAGGGTCTTTTACTATACGCATGCCTCTACCGCCACCGCCAGCTGTAGCTTTAAGAATAACTGGATAACCAATTTTTTCCGCCAAAGGAAGTCCTTGTTCGATGGACTCTAATAAGCCTTCAGATCCAGGGATAGTAGGCACTCCTGCTGCGGCCATGGTGGCTTTGGCAGTGGCTTTATCCCCCATTTGGTTGATCATTTCCGGACTGGCTCCAATAAATTTTATATTGTATTCCTCACAAATTCGAGAAAATTCAGCATTCTCAGAAAGAAAACCATAGCCGGGATGAATGGCATCTGCATTAGTTATTTCTGCAGCTGCAATAATTCTAGGGATATTTAAATAAGAATCTTTACTAGCCGGTGCGCCTATGCATACTGCCTCATCGGCAAAGCGTACATGCAAGCTGTCCTTATCAGCAGTGGAATAGACAGCGACAGTTTTTACTCCCATTTCCTTACAGGTTCGAATGATCCTTAAGGCAATTTCTCCCCTGTTTGCTATTAATATTTTATTAAACACTATATAAAGTCGATTTGGTTAGAAAACAATCAATTCTGAGGTTCAACCAAAAACAGAGGTTGGTCATATTCTACTGGAGATGCATCATCTACCAAAATCTTTACGATTTTACCTGAAACTTCAGACTCCACTTCGTTGAATAGTTTCATTGCTTCAATGATACAAACAGGCTGTCCTTTTTGGATAGAATCACCCACGTTTACAAAGAATTCAGCATCTGGATTCGGTGACCTATAGAAGGTTCCTATCATAGGAGACTTTACTTCGAGAAGGTTTTGTGCAGCAGGGCTCGCTTCGGTAGGGGCTGGTGGCGCTACTTGCGTTGGAGCCTGAGTATATTGCGGGGTAATATTTTCTGATGGTTTTGCTGCTGGAGCTTCCGAGTTCTTTTTGATGGAAAGCTTGAACTCGTCCGTCTCTATTTTGACCTCTGCTAGTCCGGAATTGGAAATAAAGTCAATTAATTCTTGTATTTCTTTTGCTTTCATAAATCTATTTCTTTGAGAATGACCTGTCTTATGGTCACCCTGTTTCAAATATACTTGATTTTAACTAAAGTAAAACTATGTAAATTAATGAATAATTTTAGTGTTAAAAGGATTATTTCACTCTTTCTGAGTAGGAACCATCACGTGTATCTACCTTAATCATAATGTCCTGATCAACAAATAATGGGACCATTACGACTGCGCCGGTTTCTAGTGTGGCTGGCTTTAATGTGTTTGTGGCGGTATCTCCCTTGATGCCAGGTTCGGTATAAGTTACCATTAATTCTACAAATGCAGGAAGTTCGACACCTAGAGGGGTCTCGGTTTCATCGTGGATAAGGATGTCTACCATTTGTCCTTCTTTCAACAATTCAGGCCTTTCAATTAACTTTTCTTCAATTGGGATTTGTTCGAAAGTTTCAGTGTCCATGAAGTGATAGCCCATGTCATCATTATAAATGTACTGATGTGGTCTTTTTTCCACCCGAGCCGTTGTGACCTTTTCGCCAGAATTGAATGTCTTATCCAGCACTTTTCCGCTAGTAAGACTTTTTAGTTTAGTTCTAACGAATGCTGGACCTTTTCCAGGTTTTACATGTTGAAACTCAACGATTGTCATGATGTCATGATTGAACACCAGGCAGAGGCCATTTTTGAAATCAGCAGTACTTGCCATATTTGCTTTGTTTTTGGTTAAACGCTTTTTGGGTCATATCCCCACTTTAAATATACTGCTCCCCAGGTAAATCCACCTCCAAAAGCAGCTAAAATAAGATTGTCTCCCTTCCTTAGCTTAGATTCATAATCCCATAAGCACAGTGGTAGAGTGCCAGCTGTAGTGTTGCCATATTTTTCAATGTTCAACATTACCTTTTCAGAACCAATCCCCATTCTTTTAGAGGTAGCGTCAATTATTCTCTTATTCGCTTGATGAGGTACTAGCCAAGCGATATCATCAGCAGTCAAATTGTTTTTCTTCATTATTTCAGCACTTACCTCTGCCATATTGGTCACCGCAAATTTAAATACCGTAGAGCCCTCCTGAAAAACGAAGTGTTCTCTGGCAGTAACTGAGGCGATCGAAGCAGGCTTTTTGCTGCCTCCTGCCTCTATACGAAGGTAATCTGCACCCGATCCGTCAGTGTGCAGCATCGAGTCCATGACGCCAAGTGGTTCTTCAGTAGGTTCAAGCAAAACAGCTCCACCGCCATCACCGAAGATAATACAAGTTGTACGGTCCTGGTAATTTACAATAGAGGACATTTTATCTGCACCTATAATGATTACCTTTTTATGCGCGCCCGTTTCAATAAACTGACTACCCATAGTTAAGGCGTATAAAAACCCAGAACAAGCCGCAGAAATATCAAAACTGTAGCAGTTTTTAGCACCCACGTTATGGGCGATGATATTGGCTGTAGCGGGAAATAACATGTCTGGTGTTACGGTTGCACAGATAATCAAGTCGATATCTTCTGGATTTGTATTGGTTTTTTCCAATAAACCTTTAACTGCTGCTGTGCCTATGACTGAAGTGCCTTGATTCTCCCCTTTTAAAATTCTCCTTTCTTTGATACCTGTACGACTGGTAATCCATTCGTCATTAGTATCTACCATGGTTTCCAGTTCTTTGTTGTCAAGTACATAATCGGGTACCCAGCCATGCACTCCTGTAATAACAGCTCTTTTTTTCATCTGATTGGTTCTAGTCTCACATTGGAAACGGGTTGTCCTGTCTTTCGTGCGATTTTTTTATGAAAGTTAATTAGGGCAAATTCCCTATTAATTTATACTGTTTTTGTTAGAAGGTGTCTACAGTATTAAAATTTCGAATCCCAAAATTATTTAAAATGTACTTGTCCACCAAAGAATTCAAGAATATGTGAAAAATAAATAATGATGAAAATCAATATTTTAACCCATATTAGGCATTAAAGTTTCTTGGAATCAGACTTGGTTTTAACCGATATGCTGTGTAACAATCAGTAAAACAGTGGGTTGTGGTATTGGTGAATAATGCGTTAAGTCTAAGTGGAATAATGCCAACAGGTTGGCTGATTTAGAATGACTTTAGCAGATTTATGGTTTATTCGGATTTTACAGATTCAATTTGTAGTTTGTGTACAGGGATAAAAAGCCTTAAATTATGAGGGAGTTGAATTGTACCAGTTTATATAATGAAAATCAATATAAATAATAAAGAATATTTGGTGGATGTCGCCAATAACCCTAGCCTGTTGGAAGTCCTTAGAGACCAATTGGATTTCACAGGTACCAAATATGGTTGTGGTGAAGGAGCTTGTGGCGCGTGTAAAGTTTTAGTCAATGAAAACCCCACGCCCGCATGTATTACACCTGTGACTTCTGTCGCAGGTAAAAAGGTTACAACCATAGAAGGGTTGGAGGTCAATGGAGAACTTCATGCAGTACAAAAGATTTTGCTGGAAGAAGATGTCTTTCAGTGTAGTTACTGCGCCCCAGGTATGATCCTATCTGCTGTGGCTTTATTGAAAAAACGTCCGAATGCCAATGAGAAAGAATTGATAGATGGGTTGAATGGAAACATCTGTCGATGTTGTACCTATCCTGCTATAATCAATGCACTCAAGAAATTGAGTCAAAACAATAGTGAATAATGAAATTGAAGGTGAATAAAATGCAATCCTCAGGTAATAAAAATTCCAAAAAGCTTGCTGGTAAAATTACCAGAAGAAGCTTTTTTAAGTATATGGGAGCAGGATTTGCTACCTATATGGTTTGGTCCGATGTTTTAGTCGCTTCGGCCTTATCTACCAATGAAAATCCAACTGCATTTCCTGATCAGGATCTTATAGGGTCTTGGATTCACATCTCACCCATTGGTCAGATTACGGTTTTCACAGGGAAGGTAGAAATTGGCCAAAATATTAGAACTTCCTTAAGTCAGGTGGTGGCTGAAGAACTGTCAGTTCGTCCTGATGCTATAAATATGGTCATGGGTGACACTGCCTTGACTCCGTACGATAGAGGTACCTATGGAAGCTTAACTACCCTCCAGATTTCTCCCATATTGAGAATTATGGCCGCTAACCTAAGGCATCTTTTGATGGAGGAAGCAAAAAAGACTTGGGGCATTGCCTCTTCAAACTTAATGTTGAAGGGAGGAATGGTAATTGATCCCAAAACTAACAAAAAGCTGGGATTTGGGGATTTGGTAAATGGAAAGTCTCTTTTGAAAAAGGTGGACAATAACATTAAACCTATAGCTCCGGAGAAATGGAAGATAGCGGGGCAGTCTATTTCCAAAATTAATGGCAGGGATTTTATTACGGGTAAACACCGATACGTTTCTGATCTGGTTTTGCCAGGGATGGTCTTCGGAAGAGTATTGCGCCCACCTTTTTATGGGGCAAAATTACTTTCGGTTGATACCAGCGCTGCAGAAAAAATACCAAGTGTTGAGGTGGTAAAGGATGGTGATTTTATTGGTGTAACTGCAGCGAGCACATTGACCGCCGCAGTGGCTTTGGCCTTAATTGACAGTACTTGGGAGCAAAGCCCAACTACTGAACGGTCTGAGCTTTTTGAACAATTGGTAAAATCTGCCTCTGAGAAGAAAAAGGTAAATAAGGAAGTGAAAATTGCCTATGATCGTGGCGATATAAAGATCAATCAACGTTTTGAAATTGATTATATAGCCCACGTTCCTTTAGAAACCAGAGCAAGCTTAGCATCTTGGGATAAAGGATACCTGGAAGTTTGGGCCGGAACACAACGACCCTTTGGCCTGCATGAAGAATTGCAGAAATCCTTTGACCTAGCCGTTGATAAAATTCGTGTCCATGTACCTGATACTGGGTCTGGATATGGAGGTAAGCAAACGAGTGAAGTAGGACTTGAAGCAGCAAGGTTGTCTAAACATGTCGGCAAGCCTGTGAAAGTTTGCTGGACCAGAGAGGAAGAGTTTAAATGGGCTTATTTTAGACCTGCCGGAGTAGTTGAGTTGAAGGCATCTTTGACCAATGGTAAAGTTTCTTCCTGGGAATTTCACAATTATAACTCAGGATCAGCAGGTATAGATTTTCCTTATACCTCAGCCAATAAACACCTTGAATACCATCGTTCATCCTCTCCCTTAAGACAGGGGTCTTATAGGGCTTTGTCCTCTACGGCTAATGTTTTTGCAATGGAATCAATGGTGAATGACCTGGCCATAGAATCTTGTGAAGATCCAGTACAATTCAGGTTAAAAAATTTAGAAAATCCAAGGTTAAAAGCTGTAATCAAAGCAGCAGCCCAATCCTTTGAATGGGGAAGGCTTAAGAATCAAGAAAATATAGGGCATGGGATGGCCTGTGGGACGGTAAAAGGAGGCTTTGTAGCCACCTTTGTTGAGGTAGAAGTGGCGCAACCGAGTAGGGAATTGATTATTCGTAATGTGGTAACAGCATTTGAATGCGGGGTGGTCATCAATCCAAGGCATTTAGAAAGCCAGGTAACCGGCTGCGTTCTCCAAGGCTTGGGTGGAGCGCTTTTTGAGGCAGTAGATTTTAAGGAAGGAAAGCTTACCAATGCCAGCCTGATTTCCTACAGGGTGCCAAGGTTTAGTGATGTTCCGAAAATGAAAGTTATATTATTGGATAGAAAGGATTTGCCATCATCTGGAGCAGGGGAAGCTCCAATTGTATGCATAGCACCAGCTTTAAGAAATGCTATTGATGATGCCTCAGGTGTTAAGCTTTATAATTTACCTATGTTGCCATCAGGTACTGTTCCTGAGAATACCTGATGGCATTATAAATATTACATTACAATATGTACTGTGAAAGGTCCCTGTTTTTCACAAGGGAATTTAGCCTTTCATTGACTAGCTCTTTTGTAATCATGATCTTGCTATTGGGCCCGATGCTGTCCGGAACTTCGAACAGGAAGTCGTTTAGCAAATGACTCATGACTGTATGAAGCCTTCTGGCACCAATATTCTCAACTTCTTCGTTAATACTAAAAGCGATAGTTGCAATTTCCTGAATGGCCTCATCAGTATACTCCAGATAGACTTCTTCAGCTTCAAACAAAGCTTGATATTGTTTTGTCAATGCGTTTTTCGGATCTTTTAAGATCTTGTAAAAGTCTTCCTGGGTAAGGCTTGTCAATTCCACTCTGATAGGAAATCTACCTTGCAATTCAGGGATAAGGTCAGATGGTTTGCTTACATGGAAAGCTCCTGCTGCTATAAACAATACATGATCTGTGTTAACCAAACCATATTTGGTATTGACTGCACTTCCTTCAACAATAGGCAACAAATCACGTTGCACACCTTCCCTGCTTACATCAGGTCCACTTGATTTGCTGGAACCAGAGGCAATTTTATCTATTTCATCGATAAAAATTATCCCGTTGTTTTCTGTAAGCTTTATGGCTTGTTCCTTTACTTCATCAAAATCTATTAGCTTAGAAGCTTCTTCTTCCATTAAGATCTTCCTTGCTTCAGCTATGGTTACCTTTCGCTTTTTAGTGCGTTTTGGCATCATATTACTTAGCATATCTTGAATTCCAGCCATGCTGGCTTCATCCATCATGCCATTTCCTACCATGCCAATACCTGCTGGAGAGGACTGTTTTACATTGATCTCGATCTTTCTGTCTTCCAGTTCTCCATTTTTCAGTTTCTCTTTAAACCTTTCGCGGGTTTTTTCATTGAGTTCCTGTTCGCTGGCATTGTCAGGATTGAAGTTTTCTTTTTGGTTTGATGTACTGAAACCAGTCCCTCTTACAGGTGGGATCAAAATATCAAGAAGTATGTCCTCTACGATTACAGCCGCTTTTTCCTTAACTTCTTCATTTTTTGTTTCCTTTACCAGAGTTACAGAATGTTCTACCAAATCCCTAACCATGGATTCAACATCTCTGCCGACATAACCCACTTCGGTGAATTTGGAAGCTTCTACTTTAGTGAAAGGAGCATTGGCGATTTTTGCCAGTCTACGCGCAATTTCAGTTTTACCAACTCCAGTAGAACCGATCATTAAAATGTTATTCGGAACAATATCCTTTTGAAGGTCAGATTTCACCATAAGTCGGCGAATTCGATTTCTCAATGCGATCGCTACATTTCTTTTGGCTTCCGTTTGGCCAATGATGTATTTATCCAGTTCGGCAACAATTTGCCTTGGTGTTAAATGATTCATGTTTTCAATTCTTTACAATGCTTCAGATTTCTTCCCCTCTCCCTCGAAAGTAAACTTCACGGGATTAGATACTTTTTCTTCAAGAAGTGCTAATGCTAAAACTTCACTTACGTGATCAACAAAATGAAACCTAACACCTTTGAGGTAAGAGTCATCGATTTCTTCGATGTCTCTCTGATTCCTTTTACAAAGGATGATGTCTTCAATTCCAGCTCTTTTTGCTGCCAAGATCTTCTCTTTGATTCCACCTACGGGCATTACTTTACCCCTTAAAGTAATTTCCCCAGTCATTGCTAACTTGGATTTGACTTTTCTTTGGGTGTAGACTGAGGCTATTGCTGTAAGCATAGTGATTCCAGCAGACGGTCCATCCTTAGGGACGGCACCAGCAGGTACATGGATATGTAAATCATATTGATCAAAGACACGGTAATCTATGCCCATTATATCAGCATGAGATTTCAGGTAAGATATAGCGGTCATGGCTGATTCTTTCATGACATCACCTAGCTGTCCTGAAAGGGTAAGCTTACCTTTTCCTTTACTGATACTTGCTTCAATAAATAAAATTTCTCCTCCAACAGAAGTCCAGGCAAGTCCTGTAACGACCCCAGCGATGGAATTGTCCTGATAAATTTCCTTATCGAATATTTCTCCACCAAGAATATTTCTAACTAAGGCAGGAGTGATTTTTTTCTGATAAGGCTCTTCCATTGCAATAGATTTAGCAATGTTTCTAATTACCTTACCTATTTGTCTTTCCAAGCTTCTTACACCAGATTCTCTTGTATAGTCCTCTATGATTTTAACCAATGCATCTTTGGCAAAAGTCACGTCTTTTGATTTTAGACCGTGTTCTCTTTTTTGTTTGGGGACCAAATGCTTTTTAGCAATTTCCACCTTTTCCTCCATAGTATAGCCTGTCACCTCTATGATTTCCATTCTGTCTCTTAGTGCAGGTTGTAGAGTTTCTAGGGTATTTGCTGTGGCAATAAAGAGTACTTTAGATAGATCGTAATCTACCTCTACAAAATTATCCACAAAAGCATTGTTTTGCTCAGGGTCTAAGACCTCCAAAAATGCTGATGAGGGATCTCCTCTAAAATCTGTGCTCAATTTATCTATTTCGTCCAAAACAAAAACAGGATTTGAGGACTTTCCCTTTTTCATGTTTTGAATAATTTTTCCAGGCATGGCACCAATATAGGTCTTTCTATGCCCTCTAATTTCTGATTCATCATGTAGTCCACCAAGGGACATTCTAACGTATTTTCTACCCAAGGCTTTGGCTATGGATTTGCCTAAAGAAGTCTTTCCTACGCCTGGAGGGCCATATAGACAAAGGATCGGACCTTTGAGGTCTTGTTTTAGTTTAAGTACTGCCAGGTATTCGATAATCCTGTCCTTTACCTTATCTAATCCGGAATGGTCTCTGTCCAGAATTTTCTTCGCTCGATTGAGATCGAAGTTGTCTGTAGTGAATTCGTTCCATGGAAGGTCTACCAACACTTCAGCATAATTGATAGCAATAGGGTATTCGGCCGTAGCAGGATTCATTCTAAGGATTTTATCCAATTCTTTATTGAATTGATTGGCTACTTCTTTTGGCCATTTTTTCTTTTTACCCCTTGCACGTAATTCTTCTACTTCTTTGTCAGGTCCTTCGTCACCTAATTCGGTTTGAAGGACTTTCATTTGCTGTCTTAAGAAGTAATCCCGCTGTTGCTGGTCAATATCAGTATGCACCTTTTTTTGAATCTCATTTTTGAGTTCAAGCATCTGAATGTCTTTCATCATGAATTCGAGCAGCAAGGTGGCTCTTTCTATGCCGTCATTGATTTCCAATAATTTTTGTTTGGAATCTACCGGTGCATTGATGTTTGATGAAAGAAAATGAGTAAGAAATGGTGTGCTGTCGATATTGTCAAGAGCTACCTGGGCTTCTCTTGGGATTTCTGGATTTAACTGTAGAATTTTAAAAGCCGATTCTTTGAGCGATTGCTCTAGGGCCTCTATCTTCTCATCATTTTTTGGAAAACTCTCATCCAGATAGGAAACCTTTGCCTGGAAATAAGGGTCTTCAGTTAATTCCTCATCAATTTTAAATCGTTTTTTACCCTGTATAATAATAGTTGTATTGCCATCCGGCAAAACGATCATTTTCACAATTTTGGCTAGTGTGCCAACATGATAAATGTCCTCCCAGGAAGGGTCTTCAATATTAGGGTTCCTTTGGGCACACACCCCTATAAGTTTATCTCCTTTCTGAGCTTTTTTTACCAGCTTTATTGACCGCTGTCTACCAACAGTGATTGGGATGACCACACCCGGAAACAATACCGTATTTCTTACCGAAAGTATGGGTATTTCATTTGCGTAATTTTCTTCCTTTATGCTGGTTTCATCATCTTCATCGGTGATTAATTGGATAAGGTCACCTTCTCCAGAAAAATCTCCCAACATTAGTGAATGATATAATTGATTGTCGTTATTGTTCATACAGACATTATGACAGGTGTTGTGCCATGTTATTTTATTGAAATAAGAAAAACGCCTATTAAATAGGGGGTTATACCTATATAGACCAAGGCCTATGCCAATTTATTTCTTTTTACAAATTGTCAGGTAATAAAAATTAGGAGCAAATTGAAAATGGGGAGATATTATTTCCCCATTCTCAATTTGCTGATTAGCTACCTGTGAAAAGCTTAAGAATATCATTCCCTATAGCAAATACCATGATGGCTAATAAAAGAACCATACCGATCTTTTGCGCATTCTCTAGGAACCTGTCAGAAGGACTTCTGCCAGAAACCATTTCATACAGTAAGAACATAACATGTCCTCCATCCAATGCAGGGATGGGCAATAGGTTCATAAATGCCAATATCATGGAAATTAGACCGGTAATTGACCAGAATTTTAACCAATCCCAGGTAGAACCATAGATCTTGGCCATTCCTATTGGTCCACTTACATTTTTTGTAGAGACCTCACCAGTAAACATTTTTCCCATGGCCCGGGCATTGATAATTACCACGCTAAAAGCTCTCTCAGCTCCTAGAGGTATGGATTGAGCAAATGTATATTTCTTTCTTACAGGTTCAATTAGGTTTTCAGCAGCTATACCAATAGTACCGTCTTCCATAACATCTAAACTGGTAATGATTTCCTGCTGATCTCTTACTAAGGTTAATTCTATCGTTTCCCCCTTATACTCTCCCAATGCTGACTGAAGTTCATTGAAATATTCTATAGGTTGATCATTGACAGCCACTATTTTGTCTCCTTTTTGGATACCTGCTTTCACGGCTGTTCCTTTAGGATTTACTTCTGATATAGTGAAAGGGAATCGAATGCTAATAAAATTAGACATGTTTTCTTCATTCGAAAAGGAATTGATAAAACCTCTTGGAATGGTAATTTTCATGCGCTCGCCATCTCTTTCAATCGTATAATATCCATCAGAGCTAAGAAGGGCATTTCCACCGCTTAGGTCATTCAAGGATTCATATGGAACTCCATTGATGTCTAAGATTTTGTCTCCATCTTGAAGTCCTATTTGTTGCCCAATGTCATAAGCCACTATACCGTGTTCAATTACCTGGTCACGGGAGAAATAGGTTTCTCCTTTACTGTATACCAAAAAGACAAAAATGATAATACCTGTAATTACGTTTACGAATATACCCCCTAACATTACTATTAGTCTTTGCCATGCTGGTTTGGAGCGAAACTCCCAAGGTTGAGGTTCCGCTGACATTTGTTCGGCATCAAGGGACTCATCTACCATTCCGGAGATTTTGACAAAGCCCCCCAGAGGAATTGCTCCTATAGAATATTCAGTTTCTTTCCATTGGAACCCGATGATTTTAGGCGGAAACCCAATGGAAAACTTTTCAACCCTCATTCCAAACATTTTTGCTGCCAGAAGGTGTCCCAATTCATGTAAGCCGACTAAAATCGACAGGCCGAGTAGCAATTGCGCTACCATTATTAATGTATCCATTCTTTATTTTCTACTAATTAATTCTTCTGAAATTATTCTCGTTTCCCTGTCTGTAGCAATCAAATCTTCTAAACTAGGGTTCTTAATAAAACTAATTTTATCCATACTCTGTTCAATAAGTGCAGACATTTCAAGAAATTTGACCTTGTCTTGCAAAAAAGCTGCCACGGCTATTTCGTTTGCAGCGTTTAAAGAACAGGCTGCATTTCCTCCTTTTTTCAATGCTGTAAAAGCCAAATCCAGGTTTTTAAATGTTTCTCTGTCAGGCTTCTCGAATTGAAGGTTAGGGTAATCCATGAAATCGAACCTCTGAAAATCTGATTTGATTCTTTCAGGATAAGACAATGCAAATTGAATAGGGATACGCATATCCGGTAGTCCAAGTTGTGCCTTTATCGACCCGTCCTCGAATTGGACCAATGAATGAACGATGGATTGAGGGTGTACAACTACATCAATCTGATCAGCGTCCAAGCCAAAAAGCCATTTTGCCTCTATCACTTCAAGTCCTTTGTTCATCAAAGATGCAGAATCTATTGTGATTTTTGCTCCCATGTCCCAATTTGGGTGTTTGAGTGCCTGCTCTTTGGTGACATTTTTTAAGTAATCCCTGTCCTTACCCCTAAAAGGCCCGCCAGAGGCTGTAAGAATAATTTTTTCTATAGGGTTGTGAAATTCTCCTACCAGACATTGAAAGATAGCAGAATGTTCTGAATCTACAGGGTAAATGTTTACAGCCTTCTCTTTGGCAAGTTTAGTGATCAGATCACCCGCCACTACCAAGGTTTCTTTGTTAGCCAGGGCGATTGGCTTTCCTGCCTCTATGGCTTTTATCGTTGGAATTAAACCAGCATAACCAACCAAAGCCGTCAATACTATGTCAACGGTTTCCATTTCTACCACTGATGCAATGGCCTTTGCCCCTGCATAAACTTTGATAGGATGTTTACTAAGCGCATCTTTTACTTCCTGATAATAATTATCGTTACCAATAACTACAACATTTGGTTGGAAAGCAATTGCTTGCTTAATTAATAGGTCCTTGTTGTTCTGAGCAGTAAGTACTTCTACCTGAAACTTGTCTGAATGTTGTTGAATTACATCTAAAGCTTGGGTGCCTATACTTCCTGTTGAGCCTAAAATGGCCACACGTTTATTTGTAGACATGGAAATTTTTTACTTTCAAAAAAGCACAGTGCTGAATAAGGCACCTTACGTTATCTTCTACTGACAAATTTACAAGGTAAAACCAGTATTCCCGTTTTTTTCAAACTTTTTAAGTCATATGTTTTTTTGGCATAAAATTGGATCGGGAAATGTTATGGTTTTTGTACCATAAAAATGTATAACCCATTTACATGCAAATGTTAATTTGACCTATTAATTAATTGCCTTAAATTAAGGTGTTTGTATGTTTTTTTTCTGTCGTGTTACAATACTGTAAACCTTTTATTTAAAGTTGTGTAAGCAGTGGGAATTGTAGATTGTCATGGGAAGGGAAAAGGAAGCATACCAGTACCTAAAGGGCTGTTTAAAATAGGAGTTATCTCTAGTAATATTTGGGCATATCCCTAGGTTAATTCCTGTTTTGTAAGTAGATTTTAATCTGTAAAACACCTCATTTTCTTTTGTTTACATCACTTTTCTTTAGCGAAATAAGGCATAGGTTACAAATTCTTTTGTTTTGTTAGGGTTAAATAATGTTAAATAAATTGGCTTAAAATTATGAAAAGCCGTATTTGATAGGGTATTCAACGGTTTCAGTTATGTTAAAAAATGTTTTTTTAGTTTTTGTGGCATTTGTGGGTGGTATAGCGGGTTCATGGGTGTTTCATCAATATTTGAATGAAGAATTAACTAAAAAGGAAATGGTTAATTACATTCAAAATGAGGATTATCCCGCTTCTCAAGTAACCCATCTTACACCAACTTATGAGTCCTCCGGAAGTGCAATAAGTCCGGTTCCGGATTCTTTTGTTGAAGCATCTGAAAACAGTACCAATTCAGTTGTCTTTATAAAAAATTTCTCAGGAACAGATACTCGAAGATACAGTGTCTTTGACTATTTCTTTGGTCAAGGTATGCCCCAACAAACAGTGAGTACAGGGTCTGGGGTGATTTTTTCAGCGGACGGGTACATCATTACCAATAATCATGTTATTGATAAAGCGGAAACTATAGAAGTTATCCATAAAAAAAGGACTTATAAAGCCAGTCTGATAGGTTCTGATGCCAACACGGATATAGCTGTGTTGAAAATTGAAGCAGAAAACCTTCCGGCAATAGAAATAGGTAGCAGTCGTGCGCTGAAAATTGGAGAATGGGTTTTGGCAGTAGGAAATCCCTTTAATCTCACCTCAACCGTGACAGCGGGGATCGTTTCGGCAAAGGAGAGGCAGATCAATATCATGGGGGGAGAATTTCCTCTGGAATCCTTTATCCAGACGGATGCACCTATTAATCCAGGAAATTCAGGTGGTGCTTTGGTAAATGTAAAAGGAGAATTGGTAGGTATAAATACAGCCATATTAAGTAGGACAGGATCCTACACCGGCTATGGTTTTGCCGTTCCAGTGGATATAGCCACCAAAATTGCCAATGACCTCATCCGATACGGAGAGGTGCAAAAGGCTATTCCTGGGATTGAAGTCAATGTAATTACTAAGGAATTGGCAGAAACCATGGATTTAAAATCTTTGGATGGCGTAATAGTTTCACATGTTATAAGAAATGGAGCAGCAGAGAAATCAGGAATCAAACAGAATGATATTATCGTTCAGATTGACGGGAATGCAATTACCGGTAAAGGTAGTTTTGAAGAAGCCCTATCCTACTACTACCCTGGTGATAAGATAACAATCACTTACCTAAGAGAAGGGAAACAGAGAAATGTTCAAATTACCCTGCAAAACCTTCTGGGAGGAACAGGTGTTATTAAAAGGTCCTTTTATTCTTCTGCATTACTTGGTGCCAAATTAGAAACAATCAATGCGATTGAAATGGACCGTTATGGTATTCCATATGGAGTGAAAATCACCTCCGTCACACGCGGATATTTGAGAGATTTGGGATTTGGAGAAGGTTTTATTCTAACTCATATAAATGACGAACCAGTAAAAGATCCTGAGGAGGTAGGTAAGTTTCTAGAAGAATTTAGTGGGCAATTGCGAGTGGAAGGACTTACTCCTGGAGGTCGCTCTTTTGCACAGTCGTATTCTGTCAGATAAACAATAATAGCAGCGAATAAAGAAGATTTTTTTAAAGTTCTTTTACTGGTTTATCAGGTTTGGCATAGGTCAATCTAGCCAGTTTATTTGCGATATGATAACTGTCTAATCCAGATACGGTAATGGTTCCAAGCTTGTCGAGGGAGATGAATCCATCTTCCTCAACAGCTTGTGGCTTTATCCATACTTCTTCGATACTTCCGATAATTAATACCGTTTCATTAACAGCCAAGGTGATCTTGTCTTTAAGAAGACAAGCAACTTTTAAAGGACTTTTTTCTACAAAAGGTGCAATGAAATTATTTAAGTATTCCTCTTTTAAACCTGTTGCCTCAAACTCCGACCTCTCCCATCGGGCACTGGAAAGGTGAGCTTCTTTGTAGAAGGATTCTGTCACATGGTTGAGTGTGAAATGTCCATTTTGGAGGATGTTTTCCAAAGTGTGTCGTTCCACGGAATGGGGGCGGAATAAAATGCCTACTGTAGGTGGATTGGCCCCAATATGGAAAACCTGACTAAACGGAGCAAGGTTTGTTTCTGAACTTTCTTCGTTGATACTTCCAATTAAATTCAGGCTTTTATATCCGCTCAGGCAGTTTATAAAATTTTTATTGTAGGCAGTACCAGCGGTTAACAGTGCTTCTTTGGTGAAATGCTTCATTAATTTAGGATGGCCTCATTTATAGTGTCACAATATTTAATATCAAGGTCTTTAATTATATTAGCCGGATGATCCATAATGATCTGTTTTTTAGCGATCATTACCATTTTCACAAACCAGGCCTCCTTGGGTAGAATTTTTCTATGGGTTTTAATTCCGTATTGATACACTTCTTTTTTCCACTCCAAAAAGTACCATTCCATACTTGGCTGGTGAAAAGCCCTTAATGCTTGTTTGTCAAAAATAAATTTCTGGTAAGCTCCAGCTTTTATGATTGTAGTTATTTTGTTGAAAACAGCTTTGAAATCTGTAATAGGGACATAGTCTACCAATAAAATGCAAATGATAATGCCCTTACTTTTATTGGTTAAAACTTGAGCATACTTTTCCGCAAGAATAACTTCGAAATCCTTTAGTGCAACTGTATTTATGGTGTCGGTCATAATCAGTATCTTTTTACTTGTTACCTGTAAGTCTAACGGCAATTGTGGAGTATATTTTAGTGAAAAGAGTTTTTTGGTTTACTTTCTACTTTTTGTTTAAAATTTTCTAGGTCATCCTCCAGCTTAATCGCATAGTTGATGGTAGTTTTCATCAATTCTTGTTGCGCTGAAATTTGTTCCTTTAACCTAGAAAGCTCCCGGTTGATATTAGTAAGTTTTTCTTCATATTCTTGCTTTAACAACTCTTTTTCAAGCTGTGCTTTTTTTAATTCTGCTTTAAAAATTAAATATGATTCCGGTGGAGTCCTCATTTCTCTGCTGTTTTGGTACCTGGGTTGATCCCTTTGCAATCTTATTTAAAAAGGCCTTTTAATTGACTATTTAATTACAGACATGCCTCCATCGACCTTTAATATTTGTCCAGTTATCCATGATGATTTGTCTGATAATAAAAAAACAGTAGAGGATGCGATGTCATCGACTGTTCCAAATCGTCCTAGAGGATGTCTATTGGCTGCAGCTATTTTTTTTTCATCAGTGGAAAGCAAGGAATTTGCTAGAGCAGTGTCAGTGAGAGATGGTGCAATAGCATTTACGCGAATCCCTGAGTTGGCCCATTCTGCAGCAAGAGACCTAGTAAGTCCTTCAATCGCTCCTTTTGCTCCTGCCACTGAGCTGTGAAAGCCCAAGCCAGTCTGAACTGCAACAGTGCTATAAAGTACAATAGAAGCATTTTTGGCTTTTTTTAAGAAACTTTCCAAGTATTGTAGAGTTTTTATTGCACCTAAATAATTGATTTCTAAATCCTGTCTAAATTCACTAATCTTAATCCGCTTAAAAGGTTTTAGGTTGATGGTCCCCGGGCAATAAACCAATCCGTGTACTACATCAGGTAGCTTGGGTATCTCTTCAAAATCTTCTAGGATATCCAAATGATTGGAACCCGAATTGGATCTTGAATAAGAAAATACTTTAGCCCCTTCGTTGATAAGTATTTCTTCTACCTTTTTACCAATCCCACTGTTTCCCCCTATAATTACAATATTGCTCCCCTTCATTTATACATTCATTATTTACTTATAAGAATGAAAAAGTGGTCAAATTGTTTAATAATTCTTTATAAATAGCTTAAAAAAAAGAAGAACTACCCCTAGGCAGCTCTTCTTAAGAAGCTTGTTGAAAGCAATGGTCTTTGTCTGCGGAATATTACCGGGCCATTGAAATGTACTTGAGAAACTCATTTCTCTTTTGAGAATCATTTTCAAATTGCCCACTGTAGAAAGAGGTTACCGTGCTACTGGTGGTGTCTCTAACGCCTCTGCTGGATACACACATATGGTCTGCATCCATAATTACAGCTACATCATCAGTTCCCAAGGCTGTTTTTAACTCGTTGCCAATTTGAACTGTAAGCCTTTCTTGAACTTGAGGCCTTTTAGCGAAATATTGGACAATCCTATTGATCTTAGACAAACCAATAACATTTCCTTTGGAAATATAAGCCACATGGGCCTTACCATAAATGGGCACAAAATGGTGCTCACAATGGGAGAAAAATGTGATGTCTTTCTCCACCAACATTTCATTGTATCGGTATTTATTCTGAAATAATTTTACCTCAGGTTTGTTTTTAGGATCTAAGCCTGAAAAAACCTCTTTAACAAACATTTTTGCAACTCTACGTGGTGTGCCTTTCAGGCTATCATCTTTGAGGTCCATTCCTAGAATGTTCATTATCTCTTTAAAATGTTTTTCAATCAATTCCATTTTCAGGTCATCATCCATTTCAAAGGCATCTTCCCTCAATGGAGTTTCATGGGAGGAAGAAATATGTTCGTCTCCTAAGTCGTCAATGGTTTGATTGAGATCAATCTCCGCTGAATTCAACAAAGTTTCTTTCTGTTTCATATAATCGAATTGTTAAGTCGTATTTTAATTCAATTTCTTCTCTCAAAATATTCCAAATAACCACAGCAATGTTTTCTGCAGTTGGATTAAGGTTTTTGAATTCATCGACGTCTAAATTTAAGTTTTTATGATCAAGTTTACTGGTAACATGTTTTTTTATTACATCCTTAAGCCTTTTCATATCATAAACATAACCCGTTTCTGGGTCAATGGGTCCAGATAATTTTACTACCAGATCGTAATTGTGACCATGGTAGCTGGCATTATTACATTTCCCGAAAACCTCATTGTTTTTTTCTTCTGACCACTTCGGATTATGAAGCCTATGGGCAGCATTAAAGTGTTCTTTTCGATAAATGGCTATTTTCATAAATTCACTAACAGATGATTTCCAATTTTGTTTAATATGGTTTCATTAACCCGCCAAGGGAGAAGAAAACGTAAAGTAGGTGTTTTTGATAAAAGACCTGGAAATCGTTTTAATCCCATTTTTTTATTCCAACCGAAAGAACAAAGAATTAGGGGGAATGGGTTCAAAATTAATTAAATAATAGAGAATCTTGGTTCATTGCTAAAGTTTAACAAGGTTCTGGTTAGTATAAACGTTATGAATTCTTTGAAGTTTTAATATCAAACCGTGGTTTGTTAAATAGCGCAGATGATAGTAAAAGATGCTTTAAGAACAATTATATATGCTTTAGCTCTTATTTTGCCAAGTGCTTTTACCATGAAAAGGGGTTGCTAATCGTTAATTTTTAGTGT